>PVBE011833542.1_pt1 | contig 145272 bp, 118 predicted proteins | sample 1631181 | NCBI WGS metagenome assembly PVBE01 (sample SAMN08397723, study PRJNA350692) | Marine metagenome, whole genome shotgun sequencing project. | isolation source: water | place: Pacific Ocean | collected 2012-04
GGGGGGGGGGGGGGGGGGGGGGGGGGGGGGGGGGCCCTGATGGGGCCCCCCCCCCCCCCCCCCCGAGGAACAAGGATCAGAAGTGGACGCGCACCGTCCCGAACACCTGCCGGGGCGCCGCCGTCTGCAAGGTCGTGTAGGTGCCATTCGGGTCGGAGGTCACGAACCCGGCCGTGCCGGTCGAAGCGATATAATGCTTGTCGAACAGGTTCATCACGTTGAGTTGAACCTCGAACATCGGACTGAGCCGATAGCCGGCCGACAGGTTGACGTTGACCGCGCCGGGAATGACCGCATCGTTGAGATAGCTGTAATAGCGTTTGCTGCGATAATGCGCATTCACACCGCCCCACAGCGTACCGTCGTCATAGTTCAGCTCGGCCGTGGCGACCTGTTTGGGCGAGGCGACGACCTGCTTACCCTTGGTCGGAACGACGGCGCCGCCCAGCGGCTGGACGTTGTCGTCATAAGTCGCGTCGTTGTACGCCCAACTGCCATAAGCCGACCAATGGGGTGCGAAGCCCCATGTCGCGGCGGCCTCGACACCACGTGACGATACGCTGCCGACATTCTGCAACACGTTCTGGTTGCCGACGATGGTCGCGCTGATCGACGAGGCGAGCAAGCGGTTGGTGAACTTCACATAATAGCCGGTCAGCGACAGCTGCACGTCGCGGTCGTGGAAGCGGTAACCCGCCTCGAACGTATTGGTCATCTCGGGCTTCAGGTCGCCCCGAATATAGTTGAACCCGGCCTGCGAACTGCTGGAAAAGGGGCCTGCCGAGGTCGAGGCGACGAACGCGGCCATGTTGCGCGTATAGTCGCCGAACAGCTCGCTATGCGGATCGAGCGTATAGAGAACGCCGATGGTCGGCAGGAACCAGTTCTTCGCCTGGATCGAACCGTCGATCGGCTTGCGGCTGACGATGCTGTGCGCGTTGTTGGTGGAGACCACGCCCTTCACCCCGGCATTGAGGCGCAGTGCTTCCGCTACCTGCCAGGTATCGCTGAGGTCGAGCTGTACCGTATCAGTCCGATATTCGTTCTGATAATTGGTGAAGAAGGGGTTGGTATAGAATTGCTGGAATTCCGCCGGCGCCTTGCCCGCCTGAAGACCGTAGAGGTAATTGGCTTGGTCGAAGGCGTTATGCTCGTACCAGATACCGCCCTCAATCTTGTGGCGACCAGCCTGGAAGGTCAGGCGGGAAATGACGCCCTTGCGGTCGATATTGTAGCGATTGGCCGACACCGAGATGGGCGAGCCGCCAAAGGCGGCAGGGGTCGGGTCGTAGGGATCGGCCCAGGTGCCGATACCCTTGTCCAGATGGATGTAGCCGGTGGTGAAACCCGAAAGCCGCGACCCCAGGCGATAGGCCAGCTTTTCATAGGCCAGCAGGTCGCGGCGCACGCCCCCACCCTGATACACCGCGTCATCGGCGTTGACATAAGGGGCGGGCGGGGTGCCGCCGTTCTGGACGATCGTCGCCAGCTGCTCGGCGAGCGCGAAGGTCGGGATATTGTCGAACCGCCACCCATAGGTCTTCAGACGGCTGAGCGAGGTATCGTTATAGTCGTCCTCGCGCCGATCGATCAGGTCGAGAAAGGTGGTCGAGGTGACGTCGTCGCCCAGGGGCTGAATATATTTGGCGTTGATCTGATCCTGGACCTGCTGGCCCCAGCCGCGCCATTTGCCCTGCCGGTCATGTGCATAGGAGATGGCCAGCCGACCACCCCAGGGCAGATCGCCGGTGTTGATCCGGCCGAAGCTGCGCCAGGACTGGGCACTGCCATAGCTCTGCTCCAGGTCGACGCCGAACATGTGGGTCGGATCGATCGAGGTGAAGTCGACCGTGCCGCCGATGTTGCTGGTGGACGCGGTGCCCAGCGCGCCGCTCCCCTGCGACAGCGTCGCGGCGCCGTTATTCTCGGTCAGCAGTGCGCGGTTGATCGAGAGGCCGTTGTTGTTGCGATACTGCATGTTGCCAAGCGGCACGCCATCAAGCGTATAGCCCATCTGGTCCGTCAGGAAGCCGCGGATCGACAGCTGCGTTGCCGCCTCATAGGTGCCATGCGCGTCGGAGGAGTCGAAATTTACGCCGGGCAGCCGCCCCAGCGACCGAAGGGGCGAGGTGCCGGGCGTGGTCTTCTCCATCGCCTTGGCGGACACGGTCTGCACCTGCCGCGATTGGCCCCGGCCCAGGACAACAATATCCTGATTCGCGCTGGCCTCTGCCGCGACGGCGGTGGCCGTCGACGTATCGACCAAGGCCTTTAGCGAGATCATCGACGGCGTCTCGTTCGCGATGGCCAGACCCTGACCCGCGATCAGCCGACGCAGCGCCTCGCTGCGTGTCAGCCGTCCGCGTAGGGCGGTGACATGCCGGTTCGCCACCGCATCATAGGGAAATATGACGTGGATGCCCGCCTGCCGCGCGAACTGGTTGAGCGCAGTGGCGGTGTCGCTGGCTGGTATGTCGAAGCGGATCGGCGTGCTGTGCCGCGTCTGCGCGACAGCCGGCATCGCGACCGCCAGCATGGCGGTCGTGGTCATGAACTTGAACATGGTTGATCCCTGTTTGGATGCGATGGTCGGTGCAGGGATGGATGGCGGCGGAAAAACCGCTACTCGCCCGAAAATTTTTTTAGGTGCGGGACAGGACGATACCGCCATTGGCACCCGAAATTGCCTGCACGCCGAAGGAACTGTGGAGCGCTTGCAGAAATTCCTGCGGGTTGGTCGTCGCAAATGTACCGCCGATGCGCAGGCGCGACAGCGCCGGGTCGCCGATGACGATCTTGTTGGTAAGATAGCGGTTCATTTCCGCCAGTGCATAATCCAGGCTCTCGCCGTTGAGGACCAGCGTGCCGCGCTGCCACGCAGTCACCCGGGCCATATCGCTGCCGTCGCGCGAATGGACGGTCCATTGGCCTGCGGTCGCCACCGCGACCTCGCCCCGTTTCAGCTGTCTTTGCGCACCGTCGAAAATCCGCCCCTGAAGGACCGCCAGTTCGCATCCGGTCGGCCGCAGTCGCGCATTATATAGGCCCGGTGCCAGCTCGAACCGGCCATCGGGTGCGATCAGCTCCAGCCGATGCGGCGAGCCGAGCTGGATCGCGACCTCGCCTCGTTCGAGCCAGAGGCGATCCGGCGCGCCATCCTTCCAATAGATGCAACTGTCGGTGTTGAGTTTCAGCGAAAGGCCGGGCCCTGCCGCTACCGTCGCCCGTTCGCCGACTTGGGTCACCGCCTTGTCGCGGGCATTGGCGCGATAGGCCCAGCCGCCGCCCACGACCATGACGGCGGCGACCGACGCGGCCGCGCGCAGCATGTGCCTCCGGTCAGACCGGTCGGGTCCGGCCGGCATCACCGTCTCGGGCTGGTGCTGCACATCTCCACGCGCCACCCGCAGGCGATCGAGGTCACGCCAGGCGCTGGCGACCTCGGCAAAGGCGACGGCGTGGCGCACGTCCGTATCGCGCCACGCCTCGAATGCCGCAAGGTCCGCCGAGCCCGCATCGAGCGCAGCAAGCCATGCCGCAGCTTCGTCGGTCAGGTCAGCGTCGCGCGGCTGGTCTGGGCAATGGCTGGACAAAATTCCTCCGCCAGGGACTCGCTTTCGCGACGCGCCTTCGTGATGAGGGCAAGACCCTTAGCGATATGCTTTTCCACGGTCGAGACGGATAAGGAAAGCGACTGGGCGATCGCGGTGGGGGATAGGCCTTGAACCTTGCGCATATGGACGACGCGCGCACATTGCGGGGGCAGGGCATCGATCCAGCTGGCCAGACGCTGCAATTCGGATCGTCCGGCGGCGACCGCAAAGGCATCCGGCGCGGGATCGGCGATGTCGGGCATCTCCAGCGACGCCAGCACGTCGATGCGGACCACATTGGCCCGCCGTATCCGCTCCAACGCCAGATGATGGACGATGGTCAGGACAAAGGCCCGTGGTGAGGATATCGAGCGATGATCCGCCGTGTTCAGGACACGGGCATAGGCTTCCTGCACCAGGTCGTCCGCTTCGTCCCGCCCGCAGAAATAGGCCGCCCTGGCCCGATAGGCGGCTGCGTGGGGCAGCACCTCGGCCATGAACCAACGGTCTATTTCGCGCAGCCAGCTCAACACATGCTCCGGTGATCGGAGCGGCGTGTAGGTCTGCTTCTTTACAGGAACGCGACACCGGGCATGGTTCGGCCGTCGATCAGGAAGCGGCGGTCTCAACGCAAGCGTCGTACGCGGCCGTCACTCGTTGAGGCGGTGGGCGGTCACATGCGGACGCGCTGGCAATGCGCAACGTATCAGAGGATGCGCCTTGGCGCGCTTTTCCCAAGCGTCATGCGTTTGGTAAGCGCGTTTTAGCGCAAACCCATGAGGAGCAAGCAGGATGACCTACGCCGTTTCCACCTTCGCCACTCTCCTGTTGCCCCTGACCCTTGGCGCAACCGAGGTACGAGCCCAAGCGCAGCCCGATCCCGGAAAGAAGGCCTGCGTCGCCGAGGCGCGGCGCCTATGCCCGATGGAGATGAAATCGATGAGCCGCAAGAAGGTGGAGGCTTGCATGATCCAAAAGATCGATCAGACCTCGCCGACCTGTCATGCCGCGATGTTGCGGATCAAGGCTGAGCGGGAGGCGGCGACGCCTCGCCGCTCATCCCCAGCGCGCGATTCTCCGCGCCGATACGAACATACAGCATCGCCGCGTTCAGGACCGTGAACAGCGCGGCGATGCCGACCAATCCGAAGGTCAGGGGCAGCACGGCAATCTCCGCAGTGACCACGGCGTAATTGGGATGGCGCAGGAAGCGAAACGGCCCCTTGGCGACGAGCGATGCGCCGGGCAGGACGATGATCCGCGTCGTCCAACGCGGCCCCAAAGTCGCCAGCACCCAGACCCGCATCCCCTGCAACATGGCGAAGATCAGCAGCAGCGGCCAGGACACCGCGCGGTCGCCGACGCTGAACCACAGCGCGAGCAGCCATGCGGTGTGCATCGTCACCATCACGGGATAGTGGTTCGCACCATATTCCCGCGCACCCGCCGCCATCAGCCGGGCGGTGTTGCGTTTGGCGATGACCAACTCGCTGAGCCGCTGGAGCGTCACGAATGCCATGATGGCATAGGGCAGGTTCATCGGTCGCACTCCAGGACCAGCGAGGACGCAGTGAAGCCCGGTCCCAGCGCACTGAGCAGGGCGCGGGGCGGCAGGCCTTCTCGACGATATCGGTCCAGTACGAACAATACGGTTGGCGCGGACATATTGCCATGATCGCGTAGCACGGCGCGTTCCTGTGCCATCGCGCCGCGCTCCAGGCCAAGGGCGCTCTCCAGCGCATCCAGCACGCGGGCCCCGCCCGGGTGGCAGATAAAGCGGTCGATGTCGGACAGGGCCAAACCCTGCGTGGCGAGCATCTCGGTGACGGCCTGCCGCATCTCGCGTTCGACAAAGCTGGGGATCGCGCGATTGAGAACCACCGCGAGGCCCGTCTGCTCGGTCCGCCAGCCCATGATGTCGAGCGTGTCGCTCCACGTCTTTTCCGCGCTGCCGACAATGCGCGCGAAGCCAGGGTGCCCCGTGCGCAACAGGCATGCCGCCGCGCCGTCGCCGAAGAGGGCGGTCGAGATCAGATCGGCCTTGTCCGCGCCGCTGGTCCGAAGCGCCAGGCTGCACAGCTCGACGGTCACGAACAGCACGGTCGAACCCGGTCGTGCCCGCGCCAGATCGGCGGCCAGTGCCAGGCCCGTGGCCCCACCCGCACAGCCCAGGCCAAAGACCGGCACCCGCCGTACGTCTTGGCGAAACGCGAGTTGGCCCATCGCCCGCGCCTCCAGACTCGGCGTCGCGATTCCGGTCGAGGAAACGGTCACGATCGCGTCGACATCCCCAGCCTCCAGGCCTGCCTCCTTCAGCGCATCGCTGGCCGCCGCGACGAACAAGGCGAGCGCGACGTCCAGATAGGCGGCGCTGCGCTCCTCGAACGAGCGGGGGGTGCGATACCAGTCGAGTGGCATGGCCAGTTGACGCTCGGCGATACCCGCATGGTCGAAAACCGGGGCGAGCCGGTCGAAATCGGCGAAGCGGTCACCGATCAGCTCACGCGCGGTGGCGAGGGCTTGATCTTGGGACAGTCGATGGTGGGGTGTGCGCGTTGCAAGCGACAGAAGGGCAACCGAGGAAGACATGCACCGTCCGAGTAGCCGGCGAACCGGCGGAAATGATTCTGAGGCGCAACGATCGGCGTTGCGGCTGGTTCAACCTGTCGCGAAATAGAGAGCCGTGCAGAGCGATATCATGCAAAGCGACGATATGACACCAGCGAATGCGTCCCCCGGCCCTGTAACGCAGACGGCGGGTTTCGCTGCCTGGGCGGGGTTCACCTTCATGTGTCTGGGCATGTTTATGGCGATCCTGGACGTCCAGATCGTCGCGACCTCGCTGCCCACCATACAGGCGGCGCTGCGCATCGCGCCCGATCGGATGGTGTGGATACAGACCGCGTATCTGACCGCCGAGATCGTCGCGATCCCGCTGACAGGGTATCTGACCGATGTGCTGGGCATGCGGCGGCTGTTCGTCGGGGCGGTAGGCCTGTTCACCCTGGCCTCCATCGGTTGCGCCATGAGCGGCAGCTTCGAAAGCCTGATCCTGTGGCGGATCGTGCAGGGATTTTCCGGCGGAACGCTGATCCCCATCGTTTTTTCCGCCGTCTTCCTGTTGTTCCCCGTGCGGGTTCAGGGGCTGGCGACCACGATCGCCGGGGTGGCGGCCGTCCTGGCACCGACCATCGGGCCGATTGTCGGCGGCTGGGTGACGCAATCCTTTTCCTGGCACTGGCTGTTCCGCATCAACATCGTGCCGGGTGTCGTTGCCGCCCTGGGTGTCGGCTGGCTGTTGCGCGGCGAGCCAGCGGTTGAGCGGTCAGGCGTTGCCCGTGCCATCGATCTGGTGGCTTTGGTTCTGCTCGCCGTAGCGCTCGTGGCGCTTCAGATCGGTTTGAAGGATGCGCCGACGCGCGGCTGGGGTGATGCTTGGGTGCTCGGTCTGCTGGCGCTGTTTGTCGCGTGCGGGATCGGCTTTGCCGTGCGGACGTGGCGTGCGGCAGTGCCACTGGTCGAGCTCCATTGTTTTGCCGACCGCAATTTCGCCGTTGGATGCCTGTTCAGTTTTGTACTGGGGTTCGGCCTCTTCGGCTCGACCTATCTGATGCCCTTCTTCTTGGGGCTGGTGCGTGGACACGGGGCGCTGCGCATCGGTGAGATCATGTTGGTCACCGGCATTGCCCAACTGGTCACGGCGCCTATCGCAGTCTGGGCCGAGCGGCGCGTCGATCCGCGCTGGCTGACGGCCTTCGGCTTCGGGCTGTTCGCCATCGGCCTGCTGATGAGCATCGGACAGACCGCGCAGACCGATTTCCATGCGATGATCCTGCCCCAGATCGTGCGCGGGGCGGCGATCATGTTCTGCCTGTTGCCGCCGACCCGCATGGCGCTCGGTCGATTGCCTCGCCATTTGGTTGCGGATGGCAGCGGGCTGTTCAACCTGATGCGCAATCTGGGCGGGGCAGTCGGCCTGGCGCTGGTCGACACGACAATCTTCAGCCGCGCCGCGACGGAGGGGCGCCACATCGCCAGCCGTCTGCAGGCGGGCGACCTTGACACGGCGCTACGCATCGGCATCCCCCGGGATGCCTTTCTCGAACAACGTGGCCAGCCGCTCGACGATTTCGCGGTGGAGATGGTGCGGCCGCTGGTGGAAAAAGCCGCGCTCGTTCCTGCCGTCAACGCTGCCTGGGCGATATGCGGTGTGCTGACAGCCATCATCGTGATCGCCGTGCTTTGGGTACGGCGTACCCCATATGACGCCGGGAGTGGCGGACCAGGTCTTTAGGCCCGGCATATCGTGAGTCGGGTCGATGTCGTGGCGGGGCTGGACTGGACTCAATACTCGAGCCGCAGGTCGCCGTCGCGCACGACAACACACGCGGATCGGTCGCGATTTATTACCCGGAGGCGAACCATCTGATCGCGCTGGACGACTATGATGCGGAGAGCGGCGCCCCATCCTGCAAGTCGGTCCCGGTCGCCATGCGTAACGCCCGTCCCCGACGACGGCGAGCGAGAGCCCGCCGTCGTCCATCAGGTGGCAGACGCTATAGCCGGTATCCCAGCGACAGCATCACGTTGCGCGGCGCCGATACGAAACAGTCGCCACGTGCCAGACAGGCGGCATAGGCGCGGTTGTCGAGCAGGTTGGTGGCATTGAGGCGCAGGCGCCAGCGGTCGCGCTCCAGCTCGACCAGCGCATCGACCATGGTGCGCGCCGGGGTGACGATGGTCCAGGCGGCGTTGCCCGACACCTGCTGACCGAGATAGCGCACGCCCGCGCCCAGCCGCAGTGTCGCCCAGCTGCCCTCGAACGTCTTCGTCCCCCAGGCGGAGGCGGTATGGCGCGACAGATAGCCGACCTCGCCCGTATCGCCATCGACGTCGTTGAAACCATAGGCGAGCGACAGGTCGTAATGGCCGGGCAGGGTGCGCGTCGCCTCCAGCTCGAAGCCCTTGGTGGTCAGCTCTCCCGCCTGGATCTGGCCAAGCGGATTGCGGGGGTCGGGGATCGGGCGGTTGCGTTCCTTGATGTGGAAGCCGGTCAGCGTAACGAGCGTCGCCCGATCGGGTTGCCACTTCACGCCGCCCTCGAACTGCTTGCCGGTCTGCGGGCGCAGGGGCGTGCCGGACGTGGTCTGGCCGGCCAGTGGCTGGAAGCTTTCGGTATAGCTGAAGAATGGCGACAGGCCCGCCCCGACCTCGCCGATGATACCGGCGCGGAAGGTGGTCGCCGTGTCGGAGGTGCGGCTGGTCAGGCCGCTCGCCAGATCCAGACTGGTGCCGTGCACCCAATCCCGGCGTGCGCCCAGCACCACCGAGATGCGGTCCCGAATGCGGATCTGGTCCTGCACATAGAGGCCGAGTTGCTTCTGCGTGTCGCGGGTGAAGGGGGCGGTGAGCGGCGGCTCGACGACCGAGGCATAGTCGATATCGTACAGGTCGATGACCTGATAACCGTAATTGTTGCTCTTGCGGACCTGGTTCCAGCTATAGTCGACACCCGCGAGCAGCGTGTGCTCCATGGTCGCGCTGTCACCGACACGCCATTGCACGTTGTTGTCGGTGGAAAAGACCTGGAGCTTTGCCACCGAGGAACCCGCGTACAGGCCGATGCGCCGCCCGTTGCTGCCCGGAATATAGGGGTCGGTCGGATTGCTGTAGCTGTCGGGATAATGGGTGAAGTAATCGACATGGCTGTCGATGTAACGCGCCTTCAGGCTGAGCTTCAGATCGTCGGTAACGCGGTGGGTGACAAGCCCCGACCCCTGCAGCAGCCGTCCGTCGTAACGGTCGTATCCCGGCTTGCCGACGAACATGTAACGCGGCAGGCGCGGGTTGCCCGGATTGTCGCGAAGCGTGCCGATGATCGGCAGGAAGTTCGCGGTCGATCCGGTGTGATCGTCCTGATATAGGCCGAGCAAGGTCACATCGGTGCGGGCACCCGGCCGCCAAGTAACGGACGGCGCGATCATCACCCGATCGTCGGGAACATGGTCCACATAGGTATCGGCATCGCGCACCCGCGCGACGATCCGCGCCGCCAGCGTGTCATGGACCACCCCGTTGACGTCGGCCATCGCTTCCTTGCGGTCATAGCTGCCATAAACGAGGTTCATATCGGCACTGTTAGTGAACAGCGGCGTCTTGGACACGAGGTTGATGATGCCGCCGATCGAACCCTGGCCGAACAGCACCGAAGCGGGGCCGCGCACCACCTCGACCCGCGAGAAATTATAAGGGTCGGAGGCGATGCTGGCATAATAGCTGAAGATGTCCCGCATCCCGTCGCGGAACTGCAGCGCATTGACGCCGCGGATGGTGAAGCTGTCGACACGAGTGTCGCGGCCATAGGCATCGGAATTGACACCAGCGGCATAGCGGACCGTGTCGGAAATGTTGATCGCGCCCTGCGCCAGGTAGACGTCGTCGGTGATGACGGAGATTGGCTGCGGCACCTCGATCAGTGGCGTATCGGTCTTGGTTCCCGCAAACACTTGGTCGCGACGCCCCTCCACCAGGATATCGCCATGCTGGTCCGTCGAAGCCTCTGCGGAAGGACGGCGGTCGCTATCCTCGGGGGTGGCCGCCAGAGCGCGAGTTCCGGTCAGTGCGACGAGCGCGACGCCAGCCAGGATCGACGATTTCATGATGAGTCCCCTTATGATTTATCGCGCTGCTAATGATACTGAAAACGAATCGCAAGTGAGTCGCGCGGTCGGGTTCGGTCTGTGGTATGGTCCGCTCATCACGCGATGGGGATTTGGCTTCGCTTGGAGATCGTAATTCGCTTCCCAGGACTATCTTCGCCCCATGGCACACGGCGCATTACGGAATTAATGAATTTGACTCGCAATAACACGTAATCTAGCAGCCATGGTCCTTGCTATGCGGGCAGCGACGGGTGTCGCCAGAGGAGGCATGCAGAACCCTTGGAACACCCTCGTGCCGACACCGGCAGCATCTTGTGGCGGGACGGGCCGTGCCATGGGCGCGTACCGGTGATGCGGCGATCCGCGCGCCTTCTGGCCCTGTTCTCCCATCAACGTTCGCGGCTGATTGTCGAGGCGGCACGGACGACCGGTGACAGGGCGTCCGCAGAGGATGTGGTGCAGGATGCCTGGCTGCGTTTGTCGCAGAACGCCCGCGACACCCAGATTGCCGAACCAGTCGGCTATATCCGCCGGGTGGTGCGCAATCTAGCGCTCGACGAATACAGGCAGCGGCAGCGGCGCGAGCGGGTGATGTCATCCGATGCAGGCGATGCCGCCGACACGCAGATGGCCGATACCGCAGGGGCCGATCGTGCCTTGATGGCCAGGCAGGAGCTGGCGCTCGTCGCCGCCGAACTGGCCCGTATGCCGCCACGCATGCGCCGCGCCGTCGAACTGCATCGCCTGTCGGGAGCGCCCTTGCGAGAGATTGCCGCAGAGTTGGGCGTATCCGTCACCAGTGCCCATGCCCTGGTGATCGAAGGCGTGGAGCGGTGTCGCAAATCCGTGCGCGGGAACCGACACTGATTGCCTTCCGAAAATGGGTCCGCTTCGTTCGTCCTCCCTGCAAGAAACAGAGGGGGCGGCGATAATGGAGGGCGGTGACGGCCGACGCGAGGCGCTGGATTGGATGATCCTGTTGCAGGAGCGGCCCGGTGACGAGGCGGTACAGGCGGCGTTCCGACGATGGCGGCACGCGCCCGCCTGCGATGCGGCTTGGCGCGAGCTCGACCATGTCGGTGACCTGATCCGGCAGGTCGATGCGCCGAACCGTGCGCCGCCGGTCGCCGCTCCGCGCCGCTGGAAAAGGGGCCTGCCCCTGGCGATGGCGGCCTGTCTTGCGGGCGTTTTTGTGGGGCGGGCCGTCCTGCCGCAGGCTCCGGCCAACCAAAGCACCGGGACCGGCGAGGTCCGGGTGATGCGTCTGGCCGATGGCAGCCGCATCACTCTGGCGCCGCACAGCGCCATCGCTGTGGACGGTCGCTCCGCCCGACAGGTGCGACTGTTGCGCGGCACCGGCTTTTTCGAGGTCCGCCACGATGCGAACCATCCGTTTCGCGTCGTCGCGGGGGAGGCGGTGGCGACCGATCTCGGCACCGCCTTCGAGGTGCGACGCGACGATGATGGGGCGCGGATCGCGGTGCGGGAGGGGCGCGTACGAGCGGCCTGCCGTCATCCTGCCATCGTGCCGGTCGATTTGGGGCCGGGCGACCGGGTAACGCTCGACTGTGGCGCTGGACGCTATCGCACATCCACAGTGCCACCCTCGGCTGTGGCGAGTTGGACGCAAGGAATGCTGCGCGTCACCGACCGGCCGCTGGGCGAGGTGGTGGAGGCGCTGCGCCCCTGGCATCGCGGGCTGCTGGTGGCGCGGGGAGCCGGGATGGCGCGACATGTGACGGGGGTCTACGACCTGCGTCACCCCGACCGGGCTCTGGCCGCCCTATCTCGGGCGCATGGTGTGACCGTGCGGCGGATCACGCCATGGCTCACCACCGTCAGCGTCGACTAAAACGTCTCTTTTTCATCCGGCCCCAAAAATTTTCGAAAAAACCGGAGGGGCCAGCGTCTACCCTGTGAATGCGAACGATACGCAATAGCATTTCTTTTGTGGAATCACTGGGGGAACAGGGTGACGAACGAATCTGGGGTCTTTCGCTGGAAGCGGATGGGATTGGCGATGTTGCTGAGCGCCTCGTCGCTTCCGGTTCTGGCAGCGCCGCTGGCCGCACAGGCGCAGCAGGCGGCGGTCGAGGTGAACATTCCGGCGCAGCCGTTGGGCGACGCGCTGGCCCAGTTCGCACAACAGGCGCATGTGCAGCTCGGGGTCGATGCCGCGCTGGTGGCCGGGTTGCGGTCCGGTGGCGTGGAGGGTCGGATGGACCGCGCCAGGGCGTTGGACAGGCTGTTGTCGGGATCGGGGCTCGATTGGCGGTTGGCGGACGGTGTGCTGACGCTGCAAAAGCGACCCGAGCGCGCCATCAAGTCGGGGGCGCCTCTCGTCACCGATGCGCTTCAGGTGGACGGTGACGAGACCCCACGCGATGTCGCGGAGGTGCGGGCCGAGCGCGGCCATGACACGGTCTTCGACGCCGATTATTCCAGCGGGTACAAGGACCGGGCGGAGATCGAACGCTACAAGGGCGTCACGACCTCGGACCTGCTGACCGGCATGGTCAACGTCCTGAGCGGCGATGCACGCAACAGCGGCGCGCTCGATCCCAGCATTCGCGGCGTTCAGGGACCGGGGCGCGTGCCCGTGGTGATCGATGGTACCGAACAGGCGCTGACCGTCTGGCGCGGATATAACGGTGCAAGCAACCGGGCCTATGTCGACCCCAACCTGATCTCGGGCCTCCAGGTGCTGCGCGGGCCGACCGACCGGGGCAATATCCGCAGCTCGACCGGCGGTACGGTCGTCATCAACACGCTGGACGCCGACGACGTGTTGCAGCCCGGTCGCACCTTCGGCCTCGACCTGCGGCTGGAGGGTGGCAACAACTCGACCGATCCGCGCCTGCCGACACTGCTGACGGGGCGCGACTATCGCACCGTGCCCGGCTTTCCCCGGACGTCGCCCAGCTTCGCGCTGAACGATCCCTATCTGCGGATCGTGCCGCGGACCGGATCGGATAATCATTTCCTGTCGTTCGGCGACCGTGCCGTGCGCGTGGCTGGGGCGGTGCGGATCGAGGGGCTGGACCTCTTCGCGGCCTATGCCTTTCGCGAGCGGGGCAATTACTTCTCCGGCACGACCGGAGCGGACTATTACGAGCCGTCGAGCCTGCCGTCCCAGAACCTCAATCGTATCCGCCGGATGGCGCTGGGCTTCGCGCCCGGTAACGAGGTGCCCAACACCTCCAGCGATCTGGAATCGGTGCTGCTGAAGGCCACCTGGCACATCGCCGACGACCAGTATCTGCTGGTCAGCCTGCGCGACAGCGTCACCCGCTATGGCGAGATCATGCCGTCGCGCATTCCGATCGATAAGGGCAATGTCCAATGGCCGCTCAGCAAGGTCCATGCCCGCGTTTATAATGCGGAATATAAGTGGCAGCCGGACAGCCGCTGGATCGACCTGAAGGCCAATCTCTGGGCCACCGACACTAGGAGCGATACCTATAATTCCGGCGGGATGCCCAATTTCGCGACCTTTGCCGATCCGATCATCATCGACAATGCCCGCGCCAATGCGATGAACGATCGCCATGGCTTCAACGCCAGCAACACCCTGCGCCTCGGCACGAAGCTCGACCTGACGCTGAGCGGCAACTGGCAGCATGAGAAGTTGGCGTCGCAGGACATCTACGACCCTGCGAAGTTCCAGGGCTGGCGGCAATTCCCGCGCGCCGGGCGGCGCGAAGAGTTCCTGGTTCGGCTGGACGGCGAGTGGCGGCCCGCCAGCTTCCTGAAGTTGAACGCCGGGCTGAGCTATGCCGGATATTGGGCGGTGGATGATTTCACCCGCAGCCAGATCGCCAAGGGCAATACGAACCTGAAGACGACCTTTTACAAGGGCTATACGTCTTCATTCCAGGTCCGGGGCATTGGGGAGGCGTACTTCAGGCGATTCTACACGCAGAGCTTGTTCGCAGGTTTGCCCACCGCGGACGTCGAGGAATTTATCGCAATGGATCTGCCGGACTATCTGGCAAATCCTTATCCGATCTCGTTCGATCAGGCTGGCCCGGCTTGGCTCCCTGATGCCCAGGGGCGCTACCGGCGGGCGGACAACCCCTGCGTGAACGGGACGATCAATACGATTCCGGGCAATACCGGCACCTGCATTCTGCAGAGTATCACGGAAACCGTACCCGTAGCCGCGCCGCGTCGTTCCGCCCATCACTGGGCCCCGAGCCTGTCGGCCACCGTCTATGCCGACGAACATACCCGCGCCTATGCCCGCTATATCGAGACGTGGCGCTTTCCGAGCATGTTCGAAAGCACGCTGGGCTTTTCGGCGTCGTTCAACCCAGCGGCACCACTGCGGCCCGAACATGCCAAGCTCTATGAGGTCGGGCTGGTCCGCGATCTGCGCAGTCTGTTGCGGCTGAACCGGGAGGACCAGCGCGCCGACGTCAAGCTGACCTTCTATCGCAGTCACATCACCGATGTGGTCGAGCGGTCCACCCAACTGCAATTCAGCAATATCCAGGAACAGACGATCGCCGGGATCGAGGCGGAGGCGCGGATCGACACCGGCGGATTCTATACGCAGTTCGGCGCGGCCTTCATGACGACCAACCGGGTCTGTGACGAAAGCGCCGCCGCTCTGGCCGACCGCAAGAATGGCAGCATTCCCGATTGCGTCAAATATGGCTTCCCGGATGGCTTCCTGCTGACCCAGGCAACGCCCGAAGAGACGGTCAACTGGACCATCGGCGGGCGCTTCTTCGACAAGAGGCTCGAGATCGGCGGACGGCTGACCTATTATAGCCGCTACGACAATCCGCTGTTCCAGAAGATCGCCGACCTTCCGCGCGAGCAGCAGCTCGACGTCTATTCGCTCAATGTGCCGTTCAGCTGGGGCGAGATCGTCACCGCCGACGCTTATGTCCGATACCGGCTGAACGACCGCTTCTCGGCCGAGCTGGTCGGGACCAACCTCAACGATCGTTATTATGCGGACCCGCTGACCCGTTCGATGATGCCCGCCCCTGGGCGCACCGTCCGGCTGAGCCTGACGGGCCGCTTCTGACGATCCCGCCATTCGACCCCGCCGTCCATGTCCTTCCTGAAAGCCGGACAGTCACGGCGGGGCCGGATCGATGCGCCCGAAGCGATCGGGCGCACACAACCGCAGGAGTAATATCATGACCTCCATCGCAATGAAGACCATTGTTCTCGCCGGCCTCGCCACGGTCCTGACCGCCGGGTCGGCGCAGGCCCAGTTCGCGGGTGGCTCCAGCGACACCAGCAAGGTGACGGTGGGCGAAAGCGACGTGCAGGGCGGCCCCCATGTGGCGGGGCGTGCCGGGATCGGCGTGCCGGGAACCAACGGACGCCGCGTCGATTTCCAGGGGCTCAGCCTTTATGCTGCGGCCGACGTAAACGGCGTGCGTCATCTGAACATGGCGACCAGCGATACCGCCGATCACAGCAGCTATGGTGACTTCCGCTTCGCCCGCGTCGGCTCTGCCGATCTGTGGTTCGGCGAATGGTCGCAAACGGGCAACGCCACGGCGGGCGATCACACCGTCTATTATGTCGGCAACACCAGCGGCACGACGGTTCCGACCAGCGGCACCGCGACCTATTCGGTCAAGGGCATCAGCGACTATGCCAACAAGGGCGTGCTGACCGGCACACTGACCGCCAATTTCGCTTCCGGATCAACGGGCACGTTGCGCGGCAGCCTGTCCAACGCCTCGACCGGGGCGGGCGTCAATATCGGTACGGCGCGGATCAACGGGGCTGACTTCGCGGGCGGTAATGCCGTCGCCACGCAGTCGGGTGCCACCGTCGCGTCGGGTGGCGTGGTGAGCGGTCGCTTCTTCGGCGCCAGTGCCGCAGCGCTGGCCGGGACCATCAAGTTCGACGGTGCGCGTCAGCACGACACCGCCTTCGGCGGCACGAAGAACTGACGCGAAGGGTCGGGGCTCCTGTCTCTCCCTTGCGGGAGCCCCGGCTTCGTGCCGATCCGATGCGCCACGCCGTCTCCCCCTATCTATTGACGCTCGCCACGCTGTGGCTGGCCGTGCCCGCTTCCGGCCAGAGTGCGCGGAGCGAGGATAACCGCCTGCGTCTCGACCCCGGCATCGATCGCCGGACCACGCCCCAGGAACGCGAGGCGATCGAGGGGGCCGAGCCGTCGGATCGCATCACCATCGACGGACAGGTCTATTCGGTCGGCCATAACCCGGACGATCTGGGCCGGGCGCTGTACCTGTCGGTGGCGCGCAAGAACTGGGCGGATGTCCGTCGCTTCCTGCCACCGTATCTGGCGCTGGCCCGCCATGATCCGATGCTGGTCGCCTGGGCGCGCGGTGGCCTCGCGCGCAGTGACGGGCGGCTGGGCGAGGCGGAGCGCCAGTACCGCGCCCTGCTGGCGATCCAGCCGGACTTCCTGCCGGGGCGGCTGGAACTCGGGCGCGTGCTGTTCGAGAACCGCAAGGACCGGGAGGCCCGCCATCTGTTCCGCGCGATCCGGTACCAACTGGCGGGGCAGGGCAAACAGGCCGCCGGGGTCCGCCGGACGGTCGAAACCTTCCTCGCCGCGCTCGACCGGCGGGGCGGCTGGCAGGGCATGATCGCGGCGGGGCCGGGCTATAGCAGCAACCTCAACCAGACCTCCGCCAGCCAGACCTGCCTTCTGGTCGGAGTGGACGGCACCTGCCTGATCGACCGCACCCTGCCACCGGCGATCGCCTCCGTCGGCCTCAATGTCGAGGGGAGCGTCAGCCGCCGGATCGCGCTGAAGGGGCAGGGCGGGCTGTTGGCCCGGGCCTTCGTCTATGGCGATCTCTGGCCTGGGCATGGGGCGTTCGATCAAGCGACGTTGACCGCGCAGATCGGCTACGACCATCAGACTGCCCGGCGGAGCCTGACCCTGTCGCCCACCATCGACTTGGCGAGCCTGGGTGATCGGCTGCTCTATACCGCGCCCGGCCTTCGCGTTGAGGCGATGGTCACCCCGTCGCCCGACACCGCCCTGCGGCTGGAGGTCGCGCGCCGGGTCTTCGATTATCGGCGGAGTTTCGACGATCTCGACGGTGCGCTGACCGAGGCGTCTCTGACTGGCTGGTGGTCGCGCCCGCGCGGCTGGACGCTGTTTGCCGGTATCGAGGCGGGCGACAAGCAGGCGGGGGAACGCGCCAATGCCTATCGCCATGTCGGGGCGCGACTGGGGGTGGTGCACGGCTTTGCCGACTGGGCCGAACTGACGCTGATCGGGTCGGTGCGGCAGCGCGATTACGGGGCCTATAGCGAATTGCTGGAGGCCGTCCGCCACGACCGAGAGGCGAACCTGACCGCCGTCCTCCGCCTACCCAAGCTACGCCTCGCCGGGCTGACGCCCAACATCCTTCTCCAGCACAATCGGGTGAAGAGCAATGTCGACTGGCTCTATTCCTTTCATCGCACCGCCGCGAGCATCAGGTTGGAACATGCCTTCTGAGGCCGGGCCCAGCGGCTATCGCCAGCCAGTGCAGGCGCGCGCGTTCGGAACCGGGGCGATGGTGGCGACCGGGCTGCTGGGGATCGTGTTGCTCGGCGTCCGGGTGATCGCGCCGCCGACCCCGGTAGCTGACGCCGGGTCGATGGCGGTGTTCGTCGCGGAGGCGATCCCGCTCGATCGGCCTGTGCTCGATCCAGCGGAGCCGCTGCCCGCGCCGCCGCCGCCCGATGCCACGCCACCCCTTCCGAAGGCGGCACTCCCGTCGACCATGGCTCCGGCGGTATCCGTGATCACCGCCCCGTCATCGGTCGGACCGCCCTCCGCCGCGCCGCTGGCCCAACCGGCGGATGCGGTTGCGTTCCCTCCCTTGCCGCAATCCGGCACGAAGCCGGTCGAAAACCCTGCGACGACCGCCCCGGCCGCTTCGGCGGTGGCCGCAGCGGCGGACTGGCGTGCACGGCTGCTCGGCCATCTCAAACACTATCGTCGCTATCCACGCCAAGCGGAGGCAGCGCGGCAACAGGGCGTCGCCCGCATTGCCATCACCCTTCACCGTTCGGGCGAGGTGATCGCCGTCGAACTGGTCCATGGCAGCGGCTACCCGCTGCTCGACATGGAGGCGCGGACCACGGTGCGCCGTGCCGCGCCCTTGCCCGCAGTCGATGACGCCGTTCCCGGCGATCCGGTCACCGTCGAGGTGCCGATCGAATTCGCCCTGCACCGCTGACCCTTTCCCGTTCTTCCAGGAGTATCGCCATGACCCCGATCGCGTCCCAATCCCAGCCGAGCGCCCCGATGGCCGCGCCCGCCCGGCCGATATCCCGTTCGCAGCGGCTTATGCAGGCCACGCGGAGTGCGCATGACGGGCTGGACAACCGGATCATCTCGGCCGAGCCCTTTCAGGACCGCGATCATTATGTCCGGCTTTTGGAGATGCAGTATCGCTTTCATCGCGCCATCGAGGGGCTCTACTCGCGGTCACTGCCACTCCCGGCGACGCTGGACCTGCCCGCCCGGCGGCGGCTGGACCGCGTGCGACAGGATCTGGAAGATCTGGGTCGGTCGCCGCCGGAGAATAAAGGGTCCCGGCCGTTCCACACCGCCCGGATCGACCCCTCCACGGCGATCGGCTGGCTATGGGTCGCCGAGGGATCGACGCTGGGCGCGGCGTCGCTGTTGAAGCGCGCGGCGGCCCTGGGGCTCGACGAGACCTTCGGAGCGCGTCACCTGGCCGGGCACCCGGACGGGCGCGCCAAATCGTGGAAGCATTTCACGGCGGCGGTCGATGCGCTGGACCTGGATCAGGTGGGTGACGCGCTGATGCTCAACGGCGCGCGCGACGCTTTCCTCTATGTGCGGAAACTGGCCGATGACAGCTTTGCGTGAAGGGAGCCGGGTGAGGCGGGCAATCCGGTTCGGCTGGCTGGCGCTGGGGGTATTCTGCGTCGGGTTGGGGATCGTCGGCGCGTTGTTGCCGCTGATGCCGACCACGATCTTTCTGATCCTGGCGGCGGGATGCTTTGCCCGTTCGTCGCCCCGGCTGGAGGCGTGGCTGCTCGATCATCCGCGCTTCGGCCCGACCTTGCGCGCGTGGCGGCGTGACGGCGCTATGAGCCGCCGGGCCAAGGGGATGGCCTGTGGCGGCATGGCGATCGGCTATGCGATCTTCCTCCTGACCGCCCGTCCGAATGCCATCCTGGCCGTCGTCGTGGCATTCGTGATGATCGGTTGTGCGACTTATATCGGCACACGCCCGAACGCTCCATGAAGCACCTCGGCCGCTGGCACGGACGGCTGTAAGAAAGTCTGAAATCGGTTTTGAATTGGTCAGGCAAATTCGCTTTACAGCCTTATGACGCTCGCTAAGCTGGCCGTCCGAAATGGGGAGCGGGCGAGCAGATGGATATCGGCGGTAGGGCATTGCACCATAGGACCTGTCGGCTGTCATCCCTGATCGGCGCGGTCATGCTGACGGGGGCGGTTGCTGCTACCCCCGCTCACGCGGCGGATTGGGACCTGTCGCGCGCCGGAATCCTCGTTGTCGCCGATGGACAGGGGACCAGCCGAGTCGCCGCTGAATTGCTGGCGCGCGATCTGGTCAGTCTGGGCGGCAAGCCGTCCGGCATCGTCGAGGACCAAGCGACGTGCGCGGCGACCTGTATCGTGATCGGCACGACGGACTCGCCCGTTGTGCAGCGGCTGGCGCGGGCGGGCGGTGTCGATCTGTCGCCGCTGCGAGGCGGCTGGGAACGCTATGTCCGCGCAGGGGTGAGGGTCGCGGGGCGGCGCTATCTGTTGATCGCCGGATCGGATGCGCGCGGGGCGGTGTACGGCGTGACCGACCTGTCGCGCGCGCTGGGCGTGTCGCCCTGGGAATGGTGGGCGGATGTCACGCCGCGTCGTCGCGACCGGATTGCCGTTTCCGACCGCACCTTCGTATCGCGTGAGCCGTCGGTGAAGTATCGCGGCATCTTCCTGAACGACGAGGATTGGGGGCTGGAGCCCTGGGCGGCCAAGACCTTCGACCCGGACAAGGGCAATATCGGCCCCAAGACCTATCAGCGTGTCTTCGAGCTGATGTGGCGGTTGAAGGCCAATACGTTGTGGCCTGCGATGCACTCGGTTTCGACGCCGTTCTTCGGCGATCCGGGCAATGCCCCGCTCGCGAAACGCTATGCGATCGTCATCGGCAGTTCCCATGCCGAGCCGATGCTCCGCAACAATCTGCGCGAGTGGGACGAGGGGAAGCGCGGCGGGTTCGACTTCACCCGGCGGCCTCAGGCAATTCTGGATTACTGGCGCGAGCGAGTGGGCGAGACCAAGGGGCAGGAGGCCTTCTATACGGTCGGTCTGCGCGGGCTCCATGACGGGCCGATGCAAGGGGTGACGACCACGGCGGCGCGGCGCAGCATTCTGGAGGACGTGGTCGGGCGGCAGCGCGGGTTGCTCGCCGACACGCTGGGCAAACCGGCGGCACAGGTGCCGCAGCTCTATGTGGCCTATCACGAGTTGCAGGAGGCCTATGACGCCGGGCTGACCCTGCCGGACGATGTCACGCTGATGTGGACCGACGACAATTACGGCTATCTGCGTCGCCTTAGCACGCCCGAGGAGCAGAAGCGGCCGGGCGGGGCGGGGGTCTATTATCATTTGTCCTATTGGGGGCGGCCGCACGACTATCTGTGGCTCGGCACGACGCATCCCGCGCTGATCCGCGAGGAGATGGGGCGCGCCTGGGACACGGACGCGCGCCGCATCTGGATGGTCAATGTCGGCGACATCAAGCCGATCGAATATCTCTCGCAATATTTCCTCGACCTCGCCTTCGACGCCAGGCTGCTGGAGCAATCCCCGCGCGAGCATCTGCGCCGCTTCATGGCCGAACAGTTCGGCGAGGCGGAGGCGGGCGAAATCGCGGATGTGATGATGCGCTTCTATGACCTGGCCTGGCCGCGAAAGCCGGAATTCATGGGTTTCGGCCAGACCGAATGGGTCACGCCCAACCGGCCCAGCGACTATGTCCAGTCGGATGGCGAGGAGGCGCAGGCACGGCTGGCGGCTTACCGGGCGCTGATGGACCAGGCATCGGCGATACAGGCGCGTATGCCGAAGGACCGGCAGGACGCCTTTTACGAGCTGGTGCTTTATCCCATACAGGGCGCGACGCTACTCAACTGGCGTATCCTGTCGCTGGATCTCGGCGAACTCTATGCGCGCGATCACCGGGCAAGCGCGGAGACCTATGTCTTTGCCGCGCGCACGGCCTATATGCGGCTCGCCGAGGCGACTGCCCAGTATAACGCGGCCGCCGGGGGCAAGTGGCGCGAGATGATGGATGCCGCGCCGCGCCGCCTGCCGGTCTTCGACGAGCCCCTGTGGCCGAGTACGGGATGGGGGCTGCAAAGCGGTTGCGGCCTCGGCCTTTGGGGCTCCTGGATCGGGGACGAGAATGTCCTGACCTTCACCAGGGGGGTGCCCGCGACAAGGCGGGTGACGCTCTACACCCGTCAGCCGAAATTTGCCGGTTGGGCCGTCACGAAGCGGCCGGATGGGCTGACCCTGTCGGAGGAGCGGGGGCGGCTGAACGTCGACAATGGTTATGAGCAGCGGCTGACCCTGTCCTATGACGGCAAGGGTGAGGTCGCGCCGGTGACGCTTCGCTGCAACGAGCAGGTGGTGACGATCCACGCGACCGCCTTGACCCCGCCCAAGCTCGATCCCGGCGAGGCGCTGGAGGATGAGCGGCGCGTGACCATGCCCGAGCTGGCGGCGACGTTCGGCGCGGATTGGGAAGCGATCCCGGACCTGGGCAGCCAGCGCGGCGCGCTCCGCTCCAGGCTGGCCCTGCCCACCCGCCAATCGGCCGAACAGGGCACACCCGCCACCTGGCGCTTCGCCACCATGACCGAGGCGGGAGCGAATTTGCGCGTCGTCGCCTTGCCGACCCATCCGCGCGATCCGGCACACGGCCTGCGCGCCGCGGTGAAGCTGGATGACGGCGACTGGCAGACGGTCGATTTCGCAACCATCGGCCGCAGCGACCAGTGGCGGCAGAATGTCCTGACCAACACCGCCATCGCGACTCTGCCGCTCAAGAGCTTTGCCGCCGGGCATCACCGGGTGGCGATCGTGCCGCTCGATCCCGGCCTGACCCTGGATCGCATCGAGCTGGTGCTCGATGGTGCCCGTCCGCTTTACGCGCCCATGCCGGAGACTGCCCGATGACCGTGACCCGCCGCACCCTGCTTGCCAGCGCGGCAGCTGCCCCGGCGCTGGGCACGCCCGCCCTGGCGGCGAAACGCCCCGTGATGCTTGATAGCGGCGATGCGCCCGCGCCCTTCGACGCGATGCCCGAACCGCCTTTCATCTCCGATCCGGGGCTGCTGAGGCTCGATAGCGGCTGGCTGTTCCACAAGGGCGACATCGCGGTGCCGCCGATCCTGGGGCATGAGGAAAGCTATCAGAATGCCAAGGCCGGGATCGCGCAGGGGGCGGCGGCGGTCAGCTATGACGATAGCGACTGGCGCGCGGTCGAACTGCCGCATGACTGGGCGATGGAGGAGGTGGTCGACCCGAACGCCAATGTCGCGCAAGGATATCGGCGGCGCGGGATCGGCTGGTATCGTCGCACGCTGAAACTGCCGAGCGAATGGCGCGGCCGCTATCTGGAGGTGCAGCTGGGCGCGGCGGCGACCAATGCCAAGGTCTGGTTCAACGGTGTCCTCGTGGCGCACAGCTTCAGCGGCTATACCGCGATCCTGATCGACATCACCCCCTATGCCCGGTTCGGCGAGGAGGTGAACACGCTGGCCGTCCGCGTCGACGCCGAGACCATGGAGGGCTGGTGGTATGAAGGCGCGGGGCTGTACCGCCACAATTGGTTGGCGGTGCGGGACGGGGTGAGCATCGTCACCGACGGCCTGCACGCCGATCCTCGTCGCGAGGGCACGGGCTGGACGGTGCCGGTCGCGCTGACCCTCTCCAACATCCAGAAGACGGCGGCGACCGTGCGGGCCGAGGCGGTGCTGATCGACCCGGCGGGCCGTACGATCGGCCGGGCTGAGACGGACGTGACCGTCGATCCGCTCAAGACAGCCGAGGCCAAGGTCACGATCCCGGTTACGTCGCCGCAGCTCTGGTCGGTCGACCAGCCGACGCTCTACCGGGTGGAGACGCGGCTGCTGCACGACGGCAAGGCGATCGACGCCCGCGCCACCCGGATTGGCTTTCGCGAAATCCGGTTCGATGCAGGCACCGGCTTCTACCTCAACGGCGTGGCGACCAAGATCAAGGGCGTCTGCGTCCATCAGGACCATGCCGGGGTCGGCGTCGCCATGCCCGATGCGATGTGGGAGTGGCGCGTCCGGCGGTTGAAGGCGATGGGCTGCAACGCGCTGCGCTGCTCGCACCACGCGCCCGCGCCCGAACTGCTCGATGCCTGCGACCGGCTGGGGATGCTGGTCATGGACGAGAACCGCAACTTCAACCCCAGCCCTGACTATCTGCGCCAGCTCGAGTGGCTGGTCCGCCGTGACCGCAATCACCCGAGCGTCTTCCTCTGGTCGGTCTTCAACGAGGAACCGATGCAGGGTACCGAGCAGGGCTATGAGATGGTCCGCCGCATGGCCGAGGCGGTTAAGGAACTCGATACTTCACGCCCCGTCACGGCGGCGATGAACGACGGGATGTTCTCGCCCCTGAACGTCTCGGACGCGGTCGATGTGATGGGCTTCAACTACCAGCATCGCCGCTACGACACATTCCACGCGGCGCATCCGACCAAGCCGATGACCAGCTCGGAGGATACCAGCGCCTTCATGACTCGCGGTGTGTGGAAGACCGACATGGCCGCGCATGAAGTCAGCTCCTACGACACCGATGCCGCCGAATGGGGCCTGACCCATCATGAAAGCTGGCGAATGATCGACACCCGGCGCTTCGTCGCGGGGACGTTCGTCTGGACCGGCTTCGACTATCATGGCGAGCCGACGCCGTTCGAGTGGCCGACGACCAGCAGCGTGTTCGGCATCATGGACCTGTGCGGTTTCGCCAAGATGGCCTTCCACCTGCGCCGCGCGCAATGGGTGGACGATGCGCCCGCACTCGCCATCGCGCCGCACTGGACCTGGCCGGGGCGCGAGGGGCAAGCGATCCGCGTCCTGGCGCTGACCAATGCCGAGACGGTCGAGTTGCGCCTGAACGGCAGGAGCCTGGGGGTGAAGACGGTCGACCGGTTGGCGATGCCCGAATGGCAGGTGCCCTATAGCCCCGGACGGCTGGAGGCGGTCGGCTATCGCGCCGGGCGCGAGGTGTCGCGCACCTCGGTCGAGACGGTGGGGCAGGCGGTCGCGCTGAAGCTGGTTGCAGATCGGCGCGGGATGCTGGGTACGGGGAGCGACGTACAGCCCTTCACCGTGGTGGCGGTGGATGCGAGGGGCCGGATCGTGCCGGATGCGGATGCGCCGGTAAGCTTCCGGGTGACGCGGGGAGCGGTGATCGGCGTGGGCAATGGCGATCCCAATGATCATGATTCCGAGGTCGTGCCCGCGCGTCGCCTGTTCCATGGCCTCGCCCAAGCGCTGGTTCGTGCCGATGCGGGGGCGGGAACGCTGACCGTCGAGGCGATCGCGCCGGGCTTGAAACCTACGCGAGCCACGGTGCGCGTGATCGCCGCCGAGCCTCTGCCCGCGCTGCCAGCGACACGGCCCGTCGCGATGCTGACCGACTGGAAGCGAAGCGACTTCACCGCGACCCGGCCCGATCCGTTGCGACGTTATGCGGGCAACGACATGAACAGCCTGGTCTATGCGCGGCCCGGACGGCTGGAGGGGCCGGGCGAGGGCGTGTGGTCGACCTATCGTGCCAGCTTCAAGCCGCGTCGCCGGGTCGCGGAGCAGGGCGGCGCGGTGGTCTTCGCCGAAATCGTCGGCCGGGCCGAGGCCTGGGTCGACGGAGTGAAGCGCGCCGAGAAGACGGACTTTGCGGGCGCGCCGCTCTTGGTGCCGTTTCCGGCCGGGGCGGGCGAGCGGCAGGTGGTGCTGGTCGTGGAGGCGGCGCCGGGCAAGGCGTCCGGCCTGGGGCGGACGATTTCGGTTCGGGAGCGGTGACCCGGGGACGCCTCAGACTTTGAGGATGATCCCCTTGCGATCCAGCACCCAGCCGAAGGCGCAGCAGATCAGCGTATAGGCCAGCGCGCAGAGCAGCGACCCGACCGGCCCCGGCGCGATCGGCTGAAACGCGTTGAGGCCGACCCAGGTGTATAATCCCTTACCATCGACATGGACCAGCTCCAGCACGACGACGAGCAGCTCGGAGAACAGATAGATGGCGAGCGGATTGCGCCCCAGCATCTGGAGGAAAGACCGTCCCACTCTCACGCCGCGTATCTCGACCAGCCACAGCACCGCGCCCAGCAGGATCAGGTCGAGGCCGACGGTCAGCGCGACGAATGAGCCGGTCCACAATTTCTTGCCAATCGGCAGCATCGGCGACAGCAGCAGCGCCACGACGACCAGCCCGGCCCCGATCGCGGCCAGCCGCCCGACGGTCGCCGCGTGCTTGCCCCAACGCTGGATGGCCAGCCCCGTCAGATAGCCCGCGATGACATTGGCAGTGGCGGGCAGGGTGCCGAGCAGTCCCTCGGGATCGAAGCCGTGATCCTTCTTGTAGAGGTGGTTCAGTCCGATCACCCGCAGGTCGAGCAGCGTACCCGCATTCCTGTACCGCCCGAACGCCTCGCCCGCCGGGCTGAGGCCGACCAGGATCGCCCAGTGCGCGACGACCAGACCGATCGCGACCATCACCAACTGGCTGGGCTTCAGATAGCGCGCGCATAGCGCCCCCAGCAGATAGCAGAGCGCGATACGTTGCAGCACGCCGGTCAGCCTTGTGTCGGCAAAGGGCTTGGCGACCCAGCTGCCGTCCGTCTGATGGGTGACGAAGGGGAACCAGTACATCAGCACGCCGAGCAGGAAGATCAGCGCGGCCCGTTTGAACACCCGGCGCAGGAAGACATGCTCGGGCATCGGCCGGGTCAGCGCGAAGCTCATCGCGTTGCCGACCGCGAACAGGAAGCTCGGATAGATCAGGTCGGCCAGCGTGAAGCCGATCCACGGCGCATGCTGCAACTGGTTGAAGGCCCCGCCCGCGCCCGCCGTGTTGACCACGATCATCAGGAAGATGGTCGCGCCCCGGAACATGTCGAGCGAGGCGAAACGCTCGGGTCTGGCGGTCATGGTCGTCACCGGGCGGTCTCCTGCATCAGGGCGCGGGCCTCGGCCACCGGATCGGCGGGGGCGCTGGCCTTGTAGGGGCGGGGATCGGCGACCCAGGCCTTTTCCCAGTCGAGCAGTTTGGCCGTAAACGCCGCATCGTCCACCGGCCGCTTGGCGAGCGCGGCGGCGCGCGCCTCGGTCAGATAGGCGGTCCAGCGTGGCAGGTAATAATCGGCATACATGCCCGCCCAGGCCTTAGACGCATAATCGCCCAGATGGCCGCGGCCGCCCCAGATCGTCACCTGCGCCTTGGCATTCTGTTCATAGGCGATCTTTTCGGCAGGCGTATCGCCATAGGCCCGCGCATCGGCGATCCAGCTGGCGAGGCTTTCCTGCTGTCCGCCGATCAGATGGTCGATGGCAAGGGCCAGCGCCTTGACCCGCGCCGTCTGTCGGTCGCCGGTCGCGACATCGCCCTTGTGATAGGCGGCGACGGCGGCCTTTACGCGGTCGTCCAGCGACAGGCTGGCGGCGTGTCGGGTGAGGTCGACCAGATCATAGCGGTAGAGTGGACTCTTGCCGTAAGCGGGCGCGAGCTTGAGCATCGCCGCTATCCCGGCGCGCAGCTTCGCGCGGTCGCCCGGCTCGGCAGGATAGGTCGGCGCATCGGCGGCGGGGCGCTTGAAGAAGAGATACGCGCCCGCCCGCTCGTTCCACCAGCGCGGCGTCCAGTAGCGCACGTCATAGGCACCCGCGACCACGTCCTGCCACGCCGCGACCATCGCCGGATCGCTCCGGCCATAGCGGGCGGCGGTGTAGTGGCTCAGCCAGGGGCCGAGACCCATGTCGCCGCCCGGCCAGGCCGCGTCATAGGCATAGTCATAGACAAGGCTGTTATTGTGCAGCCCCTCCGGGAACATGCCGAAGCCGCGCACATTCCCGCGCCCCTTGTCGGCGAACATCGCAGCCACGTCGCGGCGATAGAAATCGGGCGCGCCATAGACCGGGTTGCTGCCGCCATAATTATGGACATAGCCATATACCCAGCTCTTGCCGTCGAAGCCGTTCGTCGTCTTCCAAATGCCGGGATAGCGGTCATTGCCGATGTCGAGGATCAGCATTTTCTCGTCCGGCACGTCGCGCAGGAAGGCGGCGATCGCGTCGGGCGTCCAGAATTTCTTGTCCGCCCCGAACAGCCAGCCCTGCATCACCCAGGTCGCCCCCGGCGCGGCGGCAGCGATCGAGGCGTAAAGCCGCTGGCCATAGGCCGCCAGCCGCGCGTCGCGTACCGCGCGGGGCAGCGCGGCCGCCTTGGTCGCGGCGTCGAGTGCGGGCGTATTGGCGGTCGCGTCGCCATATGTTGCGTGAGCGGTGTCGCTGCCATCCTCGGCGATGGGCGGCACCATCTCGTTGAAGGCGTCGGCGAGATAATATTGCCCCGGCCCGTATTCGGCGGTGTAGAGTTGCAGGAAACGCTTGGCGAGCGGGGCGAACAGCGGATCGGACGGGTCGAGCCAATAGGTGCCCTCGAACCCCTCCCAGGATCGCATCTTGTAGATGCGCGCATGTGGATGCGCCTCGGCAAAGGCTTTGGGCACGTAACCCGCAAAGGCGGGCAGGATCGGCGTCATGCCCAGTTCGTGCATCCGGGTCAGGATACGCTTTTGCAGCGCGTGCTTCTTGTCGATCCACCCGGTGGGCAGGGGCGCGCGATAACCCTCGATATTGCCCATGCGCTGCCACGGCAGGAAGGCGGGGCCGGAGAAGTGCTGCGCCAGTTGCGCCTCGCTCAACCCTTGTTCGCGCCACAGCTTGCGCCACACATAATCCTGCCCCTCCATGGCCAGCGGCATGTCGACGCCGTGCACCGCCATCGCGTCGATCTCGCGTTCCCAGCGGGCCCAGTTCCACCAGGGCGTCGTATAGCCGAAGGTGCAGGTGTTGAGGTAAGCGCGGACGTTGAAGGGCGACGACACCCAGCCACTGTCGCCGGGTGCCAGCCGGGACATCGGGCCGACGCGATTGCCCTCCCAACTGACCGCCAGCCGTCCTTGCGCGTTCAGCATCGCCGCCGCCCCGCGTATCGCCGCCACGGGCGAGGATGCCTCGACGTTCAGCCGGTCATGATCGACCCGCACCCGGTAGCGCGGGTCGGTGGCGGGGCGGATCGTCACCGCCACCTGCCGCTCGGGCACGCCCAGACGTTGGAGCGCGGCCCGCGCCGCCTGCCCGCCATCCCCCTGGGCATGCACCGCCGGGGCGGCGAACAACAGGGTGCCGATCAGGCCGAGCGCTTTGGAAGAGGTCATCACGGACGGCATTGTCCCGGCAAAATGGCAAAAGGGAAGGGCGGACCGGCCCGCACGGCCGTCCGCCCTCCGGGGGGAGGTTTAAAAGCGCGTTGACGCCGACAGATAGACGGTGCGACCCGTCCGGCTGGCGAGCTGGAAGGTGTTCGCGTTGGTCTGATAGGCGTCTTCGTGCGTGTTGTTCAGGTTGATGATCCCCGCCGTGAAGCTGAGATAGCTCAGCGGATTGAAGCCCAGCGCCAGGTCCATCTGGGTGCGCGGGCGTACGACATGGGTCAGGCCGCCATTGACGAAGAAGCTCGATGCAGCATCCTGCACGTAGGAGCTGCGGTGATTGACCGACAGCCGCACGCTGAACATCTCGTTTTCCCAATAGGGCGTCAGGTTCCAGGTCAGCTTCGACAGGTCCCGCAGGTTGAAGCCGGTGCCGATCGCGCTGGCATCGGTATCGACCACGGTCACGTTGCCGATCGCGCCGAAGCCCTTGACCGGCAGGATCATGTCAAAATTCTGCGACGCCGAGAGTTCCAGGCCCTTGATATGGATGACCCGGTTGTCGTTCAGCACCCGGCTGAAGCTATAATCGGTCTTCAGATCGGCCGACTGGCAATCGCTGACCACGCCGTTCAGCGCCACGCCGTCGAACGAGCTGGGGCAGTAGAATTGCGTGAAGGTGCCGTTCTTCACCGCCTTGTAGAAACCGGCGATGCTGATCGAATTCCCCTTGCCGTGATAATATTCCAGGCTGATGTCCAGCTGGTTGGCGGTCAGCGGTTTCAACCGGCTCTCGCCTTGCGCCACCGAGACGCTGGGGCGCAGGCTGGTGGTGACGCGGGTGATGGTGTCGGCCATCTGCGTCTGGCTGTTGAGCAGCGGACGGACCAACACCTTGGCGGCGGCGATGCGCGCGACGAGCTGCGGCGTCAGGTCCAGCGCGAAGCTGGCGCTGGGCAGGACGTTGCCATAATCCTGCACGACATGCTGCTGGCCGAGCAGGATGGCGTCGCTGCCAGTGCCGTTGGTCAGGCTGCTGGTGACGTTCTGGTGGGTATGTTCGTAGCGGACGCCGACATTGCCGCGCACCGGCAGGTTGAAGATCGTGCCGTCGATATTCGCCATCGCGTAGACGGCCGGGATATAGCGGTCGACCTTATAGGTATTGGGCCAGTCGGGCGTGTCGGGCACGGAAATGCCCTTGTCGCGCAGGATCTGCTGCCACAGCGGCGCATTGACCGACAGGAACGAGCTGGGGATGCCCATCGACCCGCCCAGGAAGTTGTTCACCAGGACGCCCGTCTTCGACAGGTCGGGAATCCAGGCGAATTCTGGATAGGTGACGGGATCGCTGACATCGGCGTCGCGGTCGTGGCGATACGCCTTGGTGTCGAAGCTTTCGTGGTGATATTTCGCGCCGATGACCAGCGCCTTGATCCCGTGCCAGTCGAGGTCCTGGGTCAGGTCGGTCTGGATCGCACGGTCGCGGGCCGACTGGATATGCGTGGCGCCGTCGACGAAGGCGTACCAGGTGCGGTTCGCCATGTTGTAGATCGAGCCGTCGGTCAGGCTGGCGGTGTTCCACTTGACGTTGAACGGATCGGAAATGTCGAGCTGGCCGCCATTCGCGAAGCGCACCTCGTCGATCGTCGCCCATTCGTACAGCTTGGCATCGCCTTGGGTATAATGGCCGATCGCGCGGATATGGGTGGTGTCGGTCGGGCTCCAGTTGACCGTGCCGGTATAGGCCTGGGTCTGGAGCTTGCGCAGTTCGGGCTGGTCGTTGTTGTCGACGTTGAAGTTGCTGATCGCGATCTTGTCGGCGATGCCGTTGGCCGTGTTGTTGACCGTGACCGCCGAGGCGGCCCAGCGGCCAAATACCATCTGGCGCGTGTCGTAACGGGTATGGTCGCGCGAATATTCGCCCTGCAGCAGGACCTCGAAATTGTCCTGCGGCTTCCACTGGATCGCGCCGCTGCCCATCAGCTGTTCGGTGTCGCGGTCGATGCGACGGTAGCGCAAATTGCCCGGCACCTGGACATTGGCGGCCCCGGCGACGGCGCCCGGCTGATACCAGTTCTTGATGAACAGATAGTCGCCGCGGTCCTTCAGCTTCTGATAGCCCAGGTCGAGCATGACGCCGATCGTGTCGTCGGCGAAGCGTTTGATATAGGCAGCGTTGACCTTGGGCGTCGCGTCCTTGCGATAGTCGGAATAATAGCCCTTGATCCCGGCGATGAAGCTGGGGCCCTTATAGGCGAGCGGCTTGACCGTATCGATGTTGACGGTGCCCGCCAGGCCGCCCGTGTCCATGTCGGCGGTCGGCGACTTGATGACCTGGATCGCGCTCGCCAGATCGGTCTGGATGATGTCGTAACGGAAGCCGTCCTTGAAGTCGGCGCTGGCGAAGGTCTGGCCGTTGATCGTGGTGCGCGCATATTGCGGGCCCAGGCCCCGGATGCTGATCGTGGACCCGCGTCCGTTGATGTTGGACATCTGGACGCCCGCAATCCGCTGGATCGCCTCGGTCACGTTCTGAGCGGGGAACTTGCCGATATCCTCCGACGAGATGCCGTCGGTGATACGGATGTCGTTGCGCTTAGCGGCAAGGGCGGAGGCGATGCTCTGGCGATAGCCGGTGACGGTGATTTCGCTCTGGCCAGTATCGCCCGCCGTGTCGGCCTGCGGCGTCGTCTGCCCGGTGGTCGCCGCCCCCGTCACGCTCGCGGTCATGGTCTGGGCCAGGGCCGGCGCCGCGCCCATCGACATGGCCAGCCAGGCGGTGGTGAAGGCCGTCGTGTGAAGCAGGCTTTTGCGCCGAGGATTCGACGCGCCGCAACGCGGAGACTTGATCATGCTGTTTCCCTCCCTCTTATCCCGGCGCGGGCACATCGCACCGGGCTTCCCCGAGACTTGCCGGAAAGGGCCTGCGTGATCGGCGCGAAGGCCAAGCGGCACCGTTGGCCGGAACGGACAGGCCGTTCACGGACCGGGTTGGGGCCGGACCATTTGCTGCGCCGGTACGCGGAGCCTTTTCCTGATCCCTAGCCCACCTGACCGTCCGGGCTATGGCCCGTATTCGGCAAAGGGGCGCAAAGGACCGAAAATGTCGTCCTGCATCGCCGTGTTGTAATCTTATGGTCTTATCGGTGACATGGAATGGTCATGCCTGTCAATGGATGCAAAAAGGGTTTCGTTGAAAAATTGGTCGGGCCTCTTGCTGCCCGAAAAAGGCGACGCAATTACAATGTGTTAGCGTGATGAACTTTATGTCACATTGTCGGAAGAACGCCTCGGTCCCCTCGACCAGAGGGCATACAAATATCCAAACTCGGCGGAATCGATCGCTGAAAAGACGATTCCGAATTGGTATTGCGGGAATTGGCTAAGCCAATTCGCCAGCCCAGGCCGAGATTATCGGGCGCGCTTGGTCATTCCGCTTGGTCGCCCCAGCCAAATGGTCGTGCCATCATCGGCTACGGGCAGATCGAACAGCGCGCCAATGAGCGTCAGGCTTTCGACAGGGCGATCCAGTCGAAAACGCCCGTTGAAGCTTTGCTGTGCAAGGGCGGGGTCGGTCAACCGGATCGGTCGCGCACTGTAGCGGCCCAGTCGTGCTACGGCATCACCAAGACGAATGGAATCGCCACTCAGCCAGCGGTCCTGCCATCCCTGATAGGAAGCGATATCGAAGGCATGTACGGAGATGGGTCCCGCACCCGCCTCCGCCCAATGCCCGGCGGTGACGACGGCGGCGGGCTGACCCGGAACGGTCAGGCGCACCCGGCCACGATAGACACGCAACTCGCTGTGGCCCGCGCCGCGATCGACGCTGAAATTGGTGCCGAGCGCGACCATCTGACCCTCCGGCGTCGACACGGCGAAGGGGCGGGTGGTGTCGTGCCGTACCTCGAACCGCGCGGCACCACTTTGGAGCGTCAAGTCGCGAGCGTGGCCCGAAAAGGCGATGGCGACGCGAGAGGCGGCGTCCAGCGTCATGGCCGACCCATCGGGCAGTGCGACTTGGCGCTGCTGGCCGGTGGTCGAGGCATAGACCCGCTCGACGGATGGCTCGCCGGTCGTGGCGAGGTGCCAGATGAACGGCGTCGCGACACCTGCTGCCAGCGCAGCCGCCAGACCGACCGCGATACGCCGCCGGTTCGGCCCGGCGATCGCACGCGTCCAATTACGCGATCGATGCCGTGGCAGAGCGACCGCAGGGGGCCGCTCCGCTTGCTCGACCGCTGCAAATAGCGCGGGGTCGCCGAGCAGTCGCATCATGCGCGACAACGCGTCCCGGTGCGCGGGCGAGCGGTTCAGCCATTCGCGCAACTCCTCGCGCGCTTCGGGCGACAGCGTGTCGAGGCGGTCGGCCCAATCGGCGGCTTCTTCCAGCAACGCGGCAGGATCAGTCATGGCGACGCGCTCCGCGCACGGGCAAGTCGTCGATACATCCATCTAGGTCGATCATCGCGCGGACCAGATGCTTCTTCACCGCCTCGATGCTCAGGCCCATTTCCTCGGCGATCTGCTGGCGGGACTTGCCCTCGATATGCCGCTCGACAAAGACCGCGCGGCGCTGGGCGGGCAGGCGGGACAGGGCGGTCTGGAACCGGTCGAACCGCTGGCGATAGTCAAGGATCTGGTCGGCCAGTGGCAGCGCGCAGGCGATCTCGGGATCGACCGGGCCGACCTCCTCGGTTGTCCGCCGCCCGCGATTGTGGATGACCGAGTCCGCCACGCGAAAGGCATAGGCGAGCGGTTGTTCGATCACCTGTCTGCCTTCCTGCTCGATCACTCGCATGATCGCCTCCTGCACGATATCCTCCGCCTGTTCGGGTTCGCGAATGCGTTTGCGGACATAGGTCAGCAGGCGCGTCCGCCCCTCGACCGCCCAGGCGATCGGATCGCTCATTCGGTGTCGTTCAGGAAGAGCCGGTTGCAGGGCATCCGGGGACAATCCTCAGTAAAAAAGATCCGCGCCGTACCCGGCGGGGTACGGCGCGGCAGACCCAGATACTCAGGCGGCACCAGGTATCAAGGTCATTCCGATGGTGCGGATCAGAAGGTGACCCGCACACCACCCAGCAGCGTCGTGCCCGAACGGGTCACGACATAGAGCCGCTTGGTGCTGTTTGAATATTGCTTCTCGCGCTGGTTGGTCAGGTTGATGCCGTTCAGCGTCAGCTGGACGTTCTTCGTGACCGAATAATGCGCCGACATGTCGACATAGACCGTGCCCTCGAACCCGGTCACGTCCTGGTCCGGGCCCAGCGCGGTCAGCACCGGCGAGGCGCTGAAGATATAGCCGCTGCGGTAATTGGCCGAGACGCGGGCGTCGAACGCCTTGTCCTGGTAATAGAGGGTGGCGTTGGCGTTGTACTTGCTCAGCCCCTCCAGCGTGGTGGGGATGCTGCCCTGGTAGATTTTCGAATAGTCCAGCCGCGAGTCGACATAGGTGAAGTTCACCGCCGTGCCCAGCCGGTCGAAGGGGGCGGGCAGGAACTTGAAGTCGGTCTGGCCGGACAGCTCGATGCCGAACAGATTGGTCTTGGCCAGGTTGACGGGGCGCGAATAGCTGTCGACCACGGTCGACCCGATCACGCCCGGATAGACATTGTCAGGCAGGCCCGTCTGCGAATAGGGCACGTTGTTGATCGTCTGGGTCGAGATATACCCGTCCAGCGTCTTGTAGAACAGTGCGCCCGCGACATAGCCGACCGAGCCGAAATAATATTCGGTCGAAATGTCGAAGTCGGTCGACTTGTACGGGCGCAGGTTCGGGTTGCCGATCGACACGGTGACATTGCCATTGTCGTTGGTGACCGAACCATTGACCGCCAGCGCGCCGAGAGCCGGGCGATTGATGTTCTTCGACGCGGCGAAGCGCACCATCAGGCCGGGGTTCAGCTCGAAGATGAAATTGGCGGCGGGCAGCACGCCTTTATATTCGCCGCGCACGGTGACGGGGCCGACATTGGCCGTGCCCTGCGACGTCACGGTCGTGCGGTAATAGCGTGCGCCGATATTGCCGCGGAACGGCACGCCGCCCAACATGTGGTTCCAGTCATATTGCGCAAAGGCCGCGCCGGTCCGCTCCTCGACCGCGAACACGCCGAGCGGGTTGGTCAGATATTGCGACCGGTTGATGCCCAGCGTCTGGAGCATCTTGGGGAAGTCGACGATCGTCCAGGACTGGCCGCTATAGCCGTTATAGGTCTTGGCATAGGCGCTGGGGTTGGCGTTGACCTTGCCCGATACGAAGCCGCTGGTCCCGATATTGTCGGCTTCGGCGTAATAACCGCTGTTCGCGAAACGCCGCCATTCGCCACCGACGCTGATCGTATCGTCGGACGAGACCTTATAGTCGAAGCGTCCCTTCACATTGTCGAACGCCGAATCCTGGTACGTGTTGTTCACGTACAGCCGCTTGGCGTGCCAGAAATTGGGGTCGGTCGTGTTGAACTTATAGGTGTTGACCAGCGAATAGGTGCCGCCGCGATAGTCGGAGATGACGTCGCCGAACCCTTCCAGCGTGAACTTGTCGTTGACCGGCATGTCATAGCGCGACCGCTCGACCCCGCCCAGCCAGGTGAAGGTCAGCCCGTCGACGAGTTCCGCATCGCCGCTGAGGACGGCCTGCTTGAAGACGTTCTTGGTGTTCTGGATACGTGTCTCGGTCGAGGCCTTGCCGCCCGACACGTCGAGATAGGTCACTTCGTTACGGCCGTTCCACTGGATCGCATTGACGCGCGAGTTCGGATAGACGGTGCCCGCAAAGGTCTCACCGCCGCCGAGCCAAGTCGAGCTGCCACCGCCGCGCGAGGCGAGATGGGTTTCGAACCGGTCGCCCTTGAACTGGCCGTACAGCCCGTCGAGCGTCACATGGACCTTGTCGGTCGGTGCCCATTGCACCGAGGTCGTCAGGCCGATCCGCTCCTGCTTGCTGTCCCACACCGACAGGCGGTTGCCGCGCGCGAACAGCAGGTCGCCGGAGTTGATCTTGGCCTGTTCGGCGGCGGTCAGCCCGCTAATGTTGCTGCCATTGGCCTTGTTGCGGCGCCAGCGATAGGTGTCGAAGCCCTCTTCGCGGGTGTTGCGGCGGCTATAGGCGCCCGACACCAAAATGCCGAAATTGCCCCAATTCTTGGAGATGAGGCCGGTCAGGCGCGGCTGGAAATCGCGGGTCAGCGTGTTGGAGCCGCCCTGCGCGGACAGCGCGATCTTGGTGCCCTTGTAATCGAAGGGGCGCGCGGTGAAGAGGCCGACGGTGCCCGCCAGACCACCTTCGGTCTGCTGCGCCTGGTACGACTTCTCGACATCGACATGGTTGAACAGTTCGGCGGCGAACAGGTTGAAGTCGAAGGCGCGGTCACGCGTCGTCTGCCCGCGACTGTCCTGCGGCGAGTCGACATTGCCCAGCACTTCCATGCCGTTCAATTGGACGCGGGTGAAATCGGGGCCCAGCCCGCGCAGGGAGATGCGGCGCCCCTCGCCAGCCTCGCGGTTGATCGCGACGCCGGGCAGGCGCTGCAGCGCTTCGGCCAGGTTCAAGTCGGGAAAGGCGGCGATGTCGGATGCGGCGATCGAGTCCTTGATGATCGTCGCATCCCGCTTGGAATTGCGCGCCTGCGCCAGGCTGGTGCGATAGCCCGTCACGACGACTTCGCCGCCCGTATTGGCCGCCGCGCTCGTGTCCTGTTCCTGCGCCCAAACCGGTTGCGCAACACACAGCGCGCTCGACGCCAGCAAGAGCGTCCGCTTGATACCCATCACGAAAATTCCCCCACGACAAAAACATGTCACTCGCCCGGCCAAACGGACGATTGCGGGGAAGACGGGCGCGGCCGACAAACGGGGACAAGGAAATTTGTAAAAGTTTTAAGACATTTATGGCGTTTTTGTTACTGTCTCCCCGATGTCGCGGCGGCGCCATAAATATCGCAGGACATTGTCCCCGAAAGCGGGCAGATGATGTCTTCGTTAAGAGCGATCGTTTCTTGGGTGGGATCAATAGGATGGCCGGGGTGATGCGGGGATGGGGGCTGGCGGCGGCGGTCGGCTTGATGGTGGTGTCGACTTCCGGGGCGATGGCCAAGGACAGGCAGGGCTATCTGGCCGCTGGCGAGGGCGTTAACCTCGCGACCATCCTGCCGGGTCCGCCGACGCCGGGTTCGCCGCGGGCGCTGGCCGATGCACGCGCGTTTCGCGACAGCCGGGCGCTGCGCGGCATGGCGCGGTGGCAACAAGCGACGGCGGACGTGTCGAGCGACCTGGGCGCGCGCTTCGCCGATGCGCTGGGCTTCCGGCCCGACTGGACCAAGTTGCCGCTGACCCGAGCACTGCTGGCGCGGTTCGACGCGGATCGCTCGGCGGCGATCCGCATGGCCAAGGCACATTGGCAATCCCCGCGTCCCTTTATCGGCAGCGACCTGCCCATTTGCGAGCCGCGCACGCCGGGTCTGATTGCCAATGGCGACTATCCCTCGGGCCATACCGCCCATGGCTGGGGCTTTGCGCTGATCATGGCCGAGTTGCTGCCCGACCGGGCCAACGCACTTCTGGCGCGGGGCCGCGACTATGGCGACAGTCGCTGGATTTGCGGCTCGCACAGCCAGAGCGCAGTCGAGGGCGGCTATATGGCGGCCAGCGCGGTCTTCGCGCGCGAACATGGCAATGCCGCCTTCCGTCGCGACATGGCCGCTGCGGCCGAGGAACTGGCGCGCTACCGCGCTCCTAAAACCGCCAGTCCGCGCTGAGGCTGACGACGCGGCCCTGCTGCGCGCGGACGGTGACGATGCCGTCCGTGTTGCCCGCCCGGACCTCGCCGCCCACGGCATCGCCCTGCATGATGGCGATCCGGTCGAACAGGTTGGTCGCGCGCAATTGCACCGTCAGGGCTGGGCTCGCTGCCCAGCGCGCGCCCAGCCCGACTATCGCGAAGCCGGCAAAGGCCAGGCTGTTGGCGTCGTCGGCATAGCGTCGTCCCATCGCCGCGACATCGCCGTCGATCGTGATGCCGGTGCCGGGCAGGGCGGCGCTGGCCGACAGGCTTGCCATTAGCCGGGGCACGCGACGGGGCATGTTGCCGCTGAGATCGGTGACGACGGGCAGGCCGCCGCTGAGGCTGGTCACGCGATAGGATTGCAGCCTGGGGTCCTGCACGGTCACCGTCCCGCGCAGCGATACGCCGGATATGGGCGCGGCATGGGCGCTGAGTTCCAGGCCCAGCGTGCGTGCGACGGCATTGCGCTCACCCACCCGCACCGCACCGGTGACGGGATCGAGCGACAGATCGGGCAGCGCGATATCGGGAAAGCGGCTGGCGAAGACGGTTGCGTCCAAGCCCCATCGATCCCGTCGCCAGATCAGGCCCAGCTCGGCCTGCTCGATGGTCAGCGCGCGCGCCGGATCGCCGCCGCCGACGCGGAACACACCCGGATCGGGCAGCCGCATCGCGCGGGTGATGCGCGCGAACAGCCCGGTCTCCGAGCTGGCGCGCCAGTGGAGCGCCAGCGTGGCAGCGGTTCGGGCGATCGGCTGGCGATAGGCGTCCCACTGCCCGGACCCGACCATGATCCGATCGTCGGCCAGCGTCGTCGGGTCGCCGCCGTCGCGCGTCGCCGGCCGCTCGACTTGCGCCGACAGAAGCGCGCGTTCGTGACGCAGGCCCCAGTCGATCCGCCAATCCCTTGCCACTTGCCACTCATCGGCGACGTAAAGCGCGACCAGATGCTGATGCCCGATCATCGCCTCATAGGTCGATCCGCCGTTGATCAGGCCTTGATCGGTCAGTCGTCCCAACACTCGCCCGGCGGCGTCCAGCGCCGACAGGTCCAGCCGCCGCCCCTGCTCGCGCGCTTCGACCAGCACGCGCGCCACGGCCCGGTGAAAGTCCCAGCGATAGCCGACTGCATACACGCCAAGCGTCAGGTCATGGCGTCCCGCCGCCTCCAGCTGCCGTGCATAGGACAGGTCGACGATCCCTTCGGACAGGTGCGTGTCCGCCGCGACCGGATTGAGCGCGATGACCAAGTTATTGCCAGGAAGGGCCGCGAAAGCGCTGCCATCGCTCGCATGGGTGAGGGCGACTTGCGCCGTGTCCGGATAGGCGGCGGTCAGGCGGGGCATCGCGTCCGCCAGTGCCTGCGCGGCGGGGACGGCATTGCCCGAGGAGGACAGGGCATAACGCTCGGTCCGTGAGGTCCGGACATGGGCGCGCACCGTCAGCAGGCCGTCCGCGATCGGCTGGCTCAAAGCCAGCGACGGCATGACCATGCGATTTTGGTTGTTGCGCCCCAGCGGTCGCTCGCCCAACGCGGCGAAGCGTAGGCTGGTCAATTCCGGCCCGAAAAAGCTGCCGCGCCGGGGATCGAAGCCGGGCAGCGGCATGATCCGGCCATGCGCGACCCGCATCGGCACCGACGAGACGTTGAGCGTGTCGTCGGCCAGCGCGTGGATGGCCAGCGTCAGCAGACCGCCACCGGGCAGATCATGGTCGAGCCGCACCCGCATCTGCCCGCCCCCCAGCGTCGAGGCGATGCGCCGCACCGTCGGGTCCCGCACGACCGCGCCGCCCACGATCAGTCGCCAGCCAGGGGCAATGGGTCCGGTCGCATAGCCCTCCCACCGCGCCAGGCCATAGTTGGTGGTTGTCATCCGCATCGCCCCGCCAGACCGGCCGCCGGGAGCCCGCGTGCGCAGGTTGAGCACACCACCGGGCGCATTGCTCGCAAAGATGGCGGAGGGGCCGCCGCGCACATAATCGGCGCTCTCGATCATCAGGTCGGGGCGGACGAACTGGTCGATATCGGTCCAGGCCAGCGTGTCATGCTGCACCGGCAACCCGTCCTCCTGCACGGCGATTGCCTGATATCCGTCCAGTGGAATACCGCGCACCCGGATGGTATTGGCTGACGCCCCGGCCGAACTGTCGACCCACAGGCCGGGCAGGCCGGACAGCAGCTCCGCCAGGCTTTGCGGCGGTCGCCGGGCCAGTTCGACGCTATCGAGATGCGAGGCGGAATAGCTGCGCTCCCACTCGCCCTGTATGGTCGTACCCCGGCGGCCGGTGACGATCACGTCCGGGCCGGTGACGGGATCGACCGGCGGGGCGGGCGCAAGCCGGGGCGCCGGAGGCGGGTCCCGACGCGGTATCGGCCCGGCGGCGCGCACCACGATCCCGCCCGCGATCCGACGACAGGAAAGACCGGCCGGACGGCACCAGCGAGCGAGGGCGCTCGACAGGCGCATCCGTCCCTTCAGCGCGGGCGCGGTCCGTCCCGCCAGATCGCCGGGACGCGCGACCACGGCCTGGCCCGCCTGCCGCGCCAGCCGGTCCAGCCCCGCAGCGATGGGCCCGGGGGGAAGATCGATGGACAGGAGGGGATCGGCCTGCGTCGTCATCAGCGCCCCCATCAGCGCCGTTGCCACCAGCATCGTCATGACCACCCGCCCGGTGGGCCGAAAATCATTCGCTCGCTGCTGCCCCCGCCATCACCAAAGTCCGTCCGCGCCGCCGCGCCGATAGGTGGCAATTATGTAGGGCGCATGTCAGTGGCAAAGATCGTTTCCGATGGTACCAACGGTGGCGACGGAGGAATGACATGCAGGAACCGGTGGCGCAGTGGCAATTCTGGATCGACCGTGGCGGCACCTTCACCGATGTCGTCGCGCGGCGGCCGGATGGCACGCTCGTCACGACGAAGCTGCTCTCCGAAGATCCCGAGCGCCGTTATGACGCGGCTGAGGCGGCGATCCGGCAGTTGACCGGCGTGGGCGACGGGCCGCTTCCTCCATGCGCGATCCGTATCGGCACGACCATCGCGACCAATGCCCTGCTGGAGCGGCAGGGCGAGCCGGTGCTGCTGGCGATCACGCGTGGGTTCGGCGATGCGCTGACCATCGGCTATCAGGACCGGCCCGATATCTTCGCACGCGACATCCGCCGCCCCGCGCCGCTGTTTGCCGAGGTGGTCGAGATCGACGAGCGGGTGGCGGAAGACGGCCGCGTCCTGACCCCGCTCGACCGCGACGGAGCGGCGGCGGCCTTTGCCCAGGCCTATGCCCGAGGTTTGCGCTCCATCGCGATCGTCCTGATGCACGGGTGGAAGCATCAGGCGCACGAACTGGCCCTGGTCGAACTGGCCGAGGCGGCGGGATTTACCCAGATTTCGGTCAGCCACCGCACCGCGCCGCTGATCCGCCTGGTCGCGCGCGGCGATACCACGCTGGCGGACGCCTATCTGTCGCCGGTGTTGCGACGTTATGTCCGGGGACTGGAGGACGGGCTGGGCGGCGCGGCGGACGGGGGCCTGCTGTTCATGCAGTCGAGCGGCGGGCTGGTCGCGGGCGAGCATTTCCATGGCAAGGACGCGCTGTTGTCCGGCCCGGCGGGCGGGATCGTCGGCATGGCCCGGACGGCGCGAGGAGCCGGTTTCGACCGGATCATCGGGTTCGACATGGGCGGCACCTCGACCGACGTCTCGCTCTATGCCGGGCAGTATGACCGGCGCTCCGACGCGGTGCTGGCGGGGGTGCGCGTCGCGGTGCCGATGATGCGGATCGATACGGTGGCGGCGGGTGGCGGGTCGATCTGTCACTTCGATGGCGGGCGGTTGCTGGTCGGCCCGGCCTCGGCCGGGGCGGAGCCGGGCCCGGCCTGCTATCGGCGTGGCGGGCCGCTGACCGTCACCGACTGCAACATGATTCTGGGCAAGATCCAGCCGGAGCATTTCCCCGCGCTTTTCGGCCCCAACCGCAACCTGCCGCCCGACTGCGCTGCGGCGGAGCGGGCGCTAGACGCCTTGCTGGACGAGGTGGCGGCGGCGGGCGGAGAGCGGCTGGACCCGATGGCGGCGGCCGAGGGGCTGGTCGCCATCGCGGTCGCCAATATGGCGCGGGCGATCCGTGCGGTGTCGGTCGCGCGGGGTGAGGACCCGGCCTCTTATGCGCTCGCCTGTTTCGGTGGCGCGGGCGGGCAGCATGCCTGTCTGGTTGCCGATGCACTGGGCATGGAGCGGGTGCTGATCCATCCGCTGGCAGGCGTGCTGTCGGCGGTTGGCATTGGCCTGGCGGATCGCAGCGTGGTGCGCGAGGCGACGATCGCGCTGCCGCTGGGTGATGACGCGTTGCTGCCTGCTCTGGAGGCATTGCGGGAAGAGGCGAAGGACGGGCTGGCTGAGCAGGGCGTCGACCCGGCCACGATCCGCTTCGCCGTGCTGGCGCAGCTGCGCTATGCCCGCAACGACCAGACGATCGGCGTCGCCTGGGGCAGCCCGGAGTCGATGGCGCAGGATTTCGCGGCCGCGCATCACCAGCGTTTTGGCTTTGTCGGCGACGACAGGCTGGTGGTCGAGCAGCTTCGCGTCGAGGCGATCGCCGGGGACGCGGCACAGGCGCTTCCCACGCCCGCTCCGCCCGATCGATCCGCCGAGCCGATCGATCGGGTCGCCATGTATCTGGCGGGCGAGCGACACGATGTGCCCGTTTACCGGCGCGAGGGGCTGGCGGCTGCGGCTGTCCTGACGGGTCCGGTGCTGATCATCGATCCGGTGTCGACCGTGGTGGTCGAGCCCGGCTGGCAGGCGCGGGTGCTGGCGGAGGGGACGTTGTTGCTCGAACGCGTCGGTGCGCGGCGCGAATGGGCGGCGGAGGAAGCGGTCGATCCCGTCCGGCTGGAGATTTTCGCCGGTCTGTTCATGGGCATCGCCGAGGAAATGGGCGCGGCGCTGCAACGCAGTGCGGCCTCGGTCAACATTCGCGAGCGACTGGATTTCTCCTGCGCGCTGTTCGACGCGGACGGGGGGCTGGTCGCCAATGCCCCGCATATCCCGGTGCATCTGGGATCGATGGGCGAGAGTATCCGCACCGTCATCCGCGCACGCAGCGGCGCGATGCGCGAGGGGCAGGTCTATGCCCTGAACGACCCGTATCGCGGTGGCACGCACCTGCCCGACATCACCGTCATCATGCCGGTCTTTGCAGGGGGTGAAACGCCCACCTTCTTTGTGGCGGCGCGGGGCCATCATGCCGATGTCGGCGGGACCACGCCCGGATCGATGCCGCCTGACAGCCGAACGCTGGCGGAGGAGGGCGTGGTGTTCGACGACGTGTTGATCGTCGAGGACGGCGCGATGCGCGAGCATGCGATCCGCGACCTGCTCGCCAGCGGTCCCTATCCGGCGCGCAACATCGACCAGAATATCGCCGATCTGGCGGCCCAGGTCGCGGCGTGCGCGCGGGGCGCGGAGGGGCTTCGCCAACTGGCGGCGCAACAGGGGCAGGGCGTCGTCACGCGCTACATGGCGCATATCCAAGCCCATGCCGAGGCGATGGCGCGGCGGATGATTGCCACCCTGTCGGACGGCACCTTCCGCTATGCGCTCGACGACGGCGCGGTGGTCGCGGTGCGGGTGACGATCGATGCGGTGCAGGGCCATGCGACCATCGACTTTACTGGCACCAGCGAACAGCGGCCGACTAACTTCAACGCGCCGCTGGCGGTGACGCGCGCCGCCGTCCTCTATGTCCTGCGTCTGCTGGTCGACGAGGCGGTGCCGCTGAACGAAGGGTTCCTGCGCCCCGTCACGCTGATCGTGCCCGAAGGCTCGATGCTCAACCCGCATTTCCCCGCCGCCGTGGTCGCGGGCAATGTCGAGGTGAGCCAGGTCGTCACCGACACGCTGCTCGGCGCGCTGGGTGCGATGGCAGGGAGCCAAGGGACGATGAACAATCTGACCTTCGGCGACGACAGCTATCAATATTATGAGACGATCGCGGGCGGCGCGGGGGCGGGGCCGGACCATCACGGGGCCGACGCGATCCAGACGCATATGACCAATAGCCGGTTGACCGACCCGGAAGTGCTGGAGACCCGCTATCCTGTGCTGGTCGAGCAGTTCGCGATCCGGCGCGGCTCGGGCGGGGCGGCCCGCCACCGGGGCGGCGATGGGACCCACCGCCGGATACGCTTCCTGCGACCCTTGCGCGCCGCGATCCTTAGCAATCGCCGCGTCGTGCCGCCCTTCGGCCTGAACGGCGGGGGTGCCGGACAGGCTGGGCTGAACCGGGTCGAGCGGGCGGATGGCACGTCGCAGGATCTCGCCTCCACCGCCGGGATCGAGATGAAGAGTGGCGACGTGCTGGTGATCGAGACGCCGGGCGGCGGCGGTTACGGCGCGGAGGAACACTGATGTGGGTGCTCGCCGGGATCGTCGTCATCGCGGGCGGGTTCCTGCTCCGCTTCAACCCGTTGCTGGTGATCATCGCCTCCGCGCTCGTCACCGGGCTGGCGGCGGGGCTCGACCCGGTGAAGATCCTGGCGACCTTCGGCCATGCCTTTAACGAGACGCGCTACGTCACCGCCATCTATATGGTCCTGCCAGTCATCGGCTTGCTCGAGCGGCAGGGGCTTCAAGCCCGCGCTCGCGCGCTGGTGGCGGGGTTGCACGGCGCGACGGCGGGGCGGCTGCTCACCGGCTATCTGCTGTTCCGGCAGGTGACGGCGGCGCTGGGCCTGACATCCGTCGCGGGACCGGCGCAGACCGTACGCCCCTTGCTCGCGCCGATGGCGGAGGCGGCCGCCGAGCGGCAGGGCGGGGCGGTCGAGGACGCGGAGCGGGTCAAGGCGATGGCGGCGGCGACCGATACGGTCGGCCTGTTCTTTGGCGAGGACATCTTCCTCGCGGTCGGGTCGATCCTGCTGATGAAGGGCGTGCTGGAGGGCTATGGCATCATGCTGGAGCCGTTCCAGTTGTCGGTCTGGGCGATCCCGACCGCCATCGCGGCTTTTGTGATTCATGGCTTCCGGCTGTGGCTTCTCGACCGACGACTGTCGGCGCGGAGGGCAGAGCGATGATCGGGCTGAACTTGGTCTATGCGGTCGCGGGACTGGTCTTCGCCGCCTTTGCGCTGCTGTCGCTGAAGGACCGGCGCTGGGCCAATGGCGTCTTCTTCGCGCTGATCGCCTTGTCCTTTTTCGCTGGGGACCGGCTGGGCGATGTCGGTAATGGTGTGCTGGTGCTGGCCCTGGTCGGCATCGCTGCCTCGGGGCGGATGCGCCGCGCCGTCCCGGCCGAACCGGCGGAGGAGCGCTATGGGGCCAGGGTCTTCGTGCCCGCGCTCATCATCCCGGCGGTCGCGCTGGTCGGGACGCTGGCGTTCAAGCAGGTGCCGACCTGGGTCGATCCCAAACAGGCGACGCTCGTCGCGCTGACGCTGGGGACGATCGTGGCGCTGCTGCTGTGCGGGGTGCTGCTGCGGGCGAGGGCAGGCGAGCCCTTCGTGGCGGGACGCGGATTGATCGACGATATCGGCTGGGTCCTGGTGATGCCGCAGATGCTGGCGAGCCTGGGCGCGGTGTTTGCGCTGGCGGGGGTCGGCGCGGTCGTCGGTGGGCTGATTGGCGCGGTGATCCCGGCGGGCAGCGTCATCGGCGCGGTGCTGGCCTATGCGCTGGGCATGGCGTTGTTCACCATCGTCATGGGCAATGCCTTTGCCGCCTTTCCGGTGATGGCGGCGGCGGTCGGCGTGCCGATCCTGATCCGCCAGATGGGCGCGGACCCCGCCATCGTCGCGGCGGTGGGCATGCTGGCGGGATTTTGCGGGACGCTGATGACGCCGATGGCGGCGAACTTCAATTTGCTGCCCGCCGCGCTTCTTGGCCTGAGGGACAAATATGGCGTCATCCGCGCGCAGATGCCGACCGCCTTGCCGCTGCTCGCCTTCAACATCCTGCTGCTTTACGGAATGATCGCATGACCCGACTGGACCGCGCCACCGCGCAGCGTTTTGCCGCCATGACCCTGGGCCATGTCGGGCGCGAATATCCCAACTGCCTGATCCATGTCCTGAACGGGCCGGAGGATGCGCGCACCCCGTCCGAGCTGCATCCGATCTTCTATGGCAGCTTCGACTGGCATAGCTGTGTCCATGGCTGGTGGCAGTTGCTGCGCCTGATCCGCCTCTATCCCGATCTCGACGCCGCCGCCGCTATCCGCGCGCAGGCGGACGCGATGTTCACGGCCGAGAAGGTCGCGGGCGAAATGGCCTATCTGGAGCGGCCGAGCGCGGGCGGGTTCGAGCGGCCCTATGGCTGGGCCTGGATGCTGGCGCTGCACGAAGAGGCGAGCCGCCATGACGCCGATTGGGCAAAGACGCTGGAGCCGATGGCGAGGTTCTTTGCAGGCCGCCTGCAAGCATTCCTGCCGCGTCTGACCTATCCCTTGCGCGTGGGGACGCATTTCAACACCAGCTTCGCGCTGACCCTGGTCTGGGACTGGGCGGAGAGGCGCGATACGGCACTGCGCGCGCTGATCGCGGAGTCGGTGCAAGGCTGGTTCGCCCGCGATCGGGACTGCCAGGCCTGGGAGCCGGGCGGCGACGAGTTCCTGTCGCCCGCCCTGACCGAGGCGCTGGTGATGAGCCGTGTGCTCGACGCGCCCGGTTTTCGCGCCTGGTTCGACGGGTTCCTCCCGCGCGTCGCGACCGGCGAGCCCGTGACGCTCTTCACCCCCGCTACCGTGTCGGACCGAAGCGACGGCAAGATCGCGCATCTCGACGGCTTGAACCTCAGCCGCGCCTGGTGCTGGCGGGTGATCGCGGCGAAGCTGGGACCGAACCACCCGGTCGCCGCCCGCGCCGAAGCGGCGGCGGAGGCGCATCTCGCCGCCAGCCTGCCGCATCTGGGGGACGACTATATGGGCGAGCACTGGCTCGCCACCTTCGCGCTGTCGGCGCTGGCGGGTTAAATCTTCAGATGCGCGGTCCGGTCGCGCTTGGCGGCGAGAGCCTGGCGGACTTCCGCCACGGCGCGGGCCTCGCTGGCGATCAGCAGGCCTTCGAGCGCGGCGGTCAAGTGACGTTGCATCGCGACGCGCGCCGCCACCGCGTCGCCGGAGCGCAGCGCCTCCAGGATCGCGGCGTGATGCTCGACGATCGGGCGCACATCGATCTCGCGCACCTTGGCGTCCAGCAGCACGCTCTCGGCCGAGCGCAGCCGCTGTTCCCATAGCCGGTCGATCGTCTCCAGGATCGCACTGTTGCGGGTCGAGCGCGCGATCAGCGTGTGGAAGGCCCGGTCCGCGCGGAAGGCGCCGCCGACCGTGTTATTCTCTTCCTCGATCGCATCGACCAGCGTCGCCAGTTCGTCCAGTTCCGCCTCAGTGATTTGGGTCGCGGCCAGCGCCGCCGCTTCGGGCTCGAACAGCAGGCGGGCTTCGGCCACCTCCATCGCCGAAACGCCGAAATCGGGTGTCTCGCCCTGGCCGGGCAGCGCCACGACATGCGCGCCCGATCCGATGCGGACTTCGATAAAGCCCTGGACTTCCAGTGCGATCAGCGCCTCGCGGATGACCGGGCGGCTGACGTCGAACCGGGTCGCCAGCTCACGCTCGGCAGGCATGCGTGTACCGATCGGGTAGCGGCCCTCCTGCAACTCGGCGATCAGCGTGCGGGCGAGTTCCCGGTAAAGCCGGTCCTGGGTCGTGTTGTTGTCCATCACGACCCTTATAAGGGCCGAGGCGGGATGCTGGTCAAGCGCCAGTGTCAGACCAATGTCTGTCAGGCCAATTACGATATTCCGTTGCGATCGGTTTCCACGACGGTCGTACCGGCGGCGCGGGCGGCCTGCGCCAGCCGGGCATCGGCCCTGTCGGTGACCAGGAAATCGACATCGCCCATGTCGCCGACGCGGACCGGTGCGGCGCGCTCCAGCTTCGATCCGTCCAGGGCGAGCAGCACCTGGCGGGCGTGGCGAATGATCGTCTGCGACACCCGTACCTCGTCCACGTCGAAGTCGAGAAAGGTCCCGTCGGGGTCGATCGCCGACGCCCCGATCAGCGCCATGTCGACCTTAAACCCCCGGATGAAGTCCATCGCCAGCGCCCCCACCACAGCGCGGTCGCTGGCGCGCACCCGGCCGCCCGCCGCGATGACCTCGATCGAGGGACGTCCGCCTAGGATGTCGACAACGTTCAGATTGTTGGTGATGACCATCAGGTCGCGGTGGTCGACCAGCGCCCTGGCGATGGCCTCGGTGGTCGAACCGATATTGATGAACAGGCTTGCCCCGTTGGGCACCAACGCGGCGGCGGCGACCCCGATGGCGGTCTTGGCCGGGGCGGCGACCATGCGCCGTTCGCCATAGGCCAGATTGTCGGTGCCCGAGGTGACGACCGCGCCGCCATGAACACGCGCCAACATCGACTGGCCTGCCAGGATGTTCAGGTCCTTGCGGATCGTCTGCGGCGTGACGCCCAGCTTTGCGGCGAGTTCGTCGACCCCGACGCTGCCCGTCCGGCGCGCGACGTCGAGGATCGCGGCATGACGCGCGGCGACGATGTCGGGCGCGGCGGGCTTCACGCGATGCCCCGCTCTGCCAGATAGCGCACCAGCCGTTCGGGGGTCTCGGGGGGGACGTGCAGGCCCAGCTTGCTGCGGCGATAGAGAATGTCCTCCGCCGTGCGCGCCCATTCGGCCTTCACCAGATAATCGACCTCGGCCGTGTGCAGGCCGCCACCGAGATCGGGGCCGAGGTCACCGGCCGCCAGCAATTCGTCGACACGCGTGCCGTAAGCGCGGGCCAGGCGACGCAGCAGCTGGGGCGGCAGGGCCGGATGCCGGGCGGTCAGGTCGTGCAGGAATCGCTCGAAATCGGCATCCGCGATATTGCCGCCCGGCAGTGTCGCGCCCGCCGTCCAGGCCGATCCCGCTTGCGGAAAGAACCGCGCCAGTTCGCGCATCGCGTGCTCGGCGAGCTTGCGATAGGTGGTGATCTTGCCGCCGAAGATGTTCAGCATGGGCGCCTGCACCTCACCCTCCGCACCAGTATCCAGGTCGAGCACATAGTCGCGCGTCACCGCCGAGGCATTGGCGGAATGATCGTCATAGAGCGGCCGAATGCCCGCATAGCTCCACACGATATCCGCCTCCCCGACCTTGCGCGCGAAATAGCGATTGGCGGTGTCGAGCAGATAGCTGGTCTCCGCTGCGCTGATCGATGCCTTGGCGGGGGCGTCGGTCCAGGGTTCGTCGGTGGTGCCGACCAGCGTGAACGCGCCCTCATAGGGAATGGCGAAGACGATGCGACGGTCGTCATTCTGCAGCATGAAGGCATGATCGCCCTCGTAGAGACGGGGCACGATGATATGGCTGCCCTTGATCAGGCGCACCCCGCGATCGCGCCGCGCACCGTGCGTCCGTCCGATCACATCGGCGACCCAGGGTCCCGCCGCATTGACCAGCACGCGTGACTGGACGGTATGGCTCTGGCCGTCCGCCTCGACGGTTGCGGTCCAGCCTTCGCCGTCGCGCCTGGCGTCGATCAGCCGGGTGCGGGTTTCGATCCGCGCGCCTCGCTCGCGCGCGTCCATGGCGTTCAGCACGACCAAGCGGCTGTCCTCCACCCAGCAGTCCGAATAAACGAAAGCCTTGCCATTTCGCGGCGAAAGTCCCGCGCCCAGCGCCGACTTTTCCAGCGCGACGGTGCGCGTTCCCGGCAGCTTCTCGCGACCGCCCAGATGGTCGTAGAGGAACAGGCCCAGCCGCACCATCCAGGCGGGGCGCGGCGACTGGGTTTGCGGCAATACGAAGGACAGCGGCCAGATGATGTGCGGCGCCATGTTCAGCAGCCGCTCGCGCTCGATCAGCGCCTCTCGCACCAGGCGAAACTCGCCATATTCCAGATAGCGCAGGCCGCCATGGATGAGCTTGGTCGAGGCGGAGGAGGTATGGCTGGCGAGGTCATCCTGCTCGACCAGCATCACCGATAGGCCGCGCCCGGCCGCATCGCGCGCGATACCGGCGCCGTTGATGCCGCCCCCGACGATCAGCAGGTCGATCCTCTCCATGTCCCGGTTCGTCATCTGGCTTGTCCCTGTTCTCGAACGCCACCCCTGCTATACCATTTTCGAGAAAAACGAAAGCATTGACGTTCGTTTGAAAGCGTGTGACCTTTCGCAGCGAAAATAAGGAGAGGGTGAGCGATGGCGTCGCACATTCTGGTGATCGATCAGGGAACGACCTCGACGCGCAGCATCGTCTTCGATGCGCAGGCCCGGCGGGTCGCCATCGCGCAGGCCGAGTTCGCGCAGCATTATCCCGCGCTGGGCTGGGTCGAGCATGACCCGGAGGATATCTGGCGCGATGCGCTGGCGACCGCGCGCAAGGCGATCGACGAAAGCGGTGTCGCACCTGCTCAGATCGCCGCGATCGGCATCACCAACCAGCGCGAGACGGCGGTCGTCTGGGACCGCGCGACCGGCGAGCCGATCCACCGCGCCATTGTGTGGCAGGACCGGCGCGGGACCGAGCTGTGCCAGCGGCTGAAGGCCGATGGGGCTGAGGATCTGGTGCGCGGGCGGACTGGCCTGCTGATCGATCCCTATTTTTCCGCAACCAAGCTCGCCTGGCTGCTCGATCATGTCGAGGGTGCGCGGGCGCGGGCCGAGCGGGGGGAACTGGCGTTCGGAACGATCGACAGCTTCCTGCTCTGGCGGCTGACCGGTGGGGCGGTGCACGCGACCGACATCACCAATGCGGCGCGCACGATGCTGTTCGATATCCATCGCGGCGTGTGGGACGAGGAATTGTGCCGCCTGCTGCGTGTGCCGACGGCGATGCTGCCGCAGGTGCACGACAATGCGCATGTCTTCGGCACCACCGCCCCCGACCTGTTCGGCGCGGCGATCCCGATCGCGGGGATGGCGGGGGACCAGCAGGCGGCTTTGTTCGGTCAGGCCTGTTTCCGTCACGGCATGGCCAAGTCGACCTATGGCACGGGCTGTTTCATGCTGCTCAACACCGGCGAGACGGCGGTCGCGTCGAAGCACCGGTTGCTGACCACGCCCGCCTATCGGCTGAACGGCGAGACGACCTATGCGCTGGAGGGATCGATCTTCGTGGCGGGCGCGGCGGTGAAGTGGTTGCGCGACGGCTTGGGCGTCATCACCCATGCCAGCCAGACCGACGATCTCGCGACCCAGGTGCCCGACAGCCACGGCGTCTATATGGTCCCAGCCTTTGTCGGCATGGGCGCACCCTATTGGGAGCCGGATGCGCGCGGGGCGATCTATGGCCTGACGCTGGGGGCGAGTGCGGCGCATCTGGCGCGCGCGGCGCTGGAATCGGTCGCGTACCAGACGATGGACCTAGCCGAGGCGATGAAGGCCGATGCGGGCGAGGGGGCCGCGATCCTGCGCGTGGATGGCGGCATGGCGGCGAATGACTGGCTGTGCCGGTTCCTGTCCAACATGATCCAGACGTCGGTCGAGCGGCCTGCCGATCTGGAAACGACGGCGCGTGGTGCGGCCTTCCATGCCGGGCTGGCGACCGGGGTGTGGTCCGGCCTCGACGCGCTGGAAAAGCTCTGGTCGCGCGAGGAATGTTTCGAGCCGTCGATGACCGAGGAGGCGCGTGCGCCCTTGGTCGCCGGGTGGCGCGACGCGGTGGCGCGGACGCTCGCCAAGCCGGGGGCGACGCCCGCGTGATGTGGCCGATGCTGGTGGGCAATTGGAAGATGAACGGCGACGGCACCTGCCTGCCGCTGATCGCTGCCATCGCGGATGCGGCGGCGCGCCATCCGGGGGTGGAGGTGACGCTGTGCCCGCCCGCGACTTTGCTCGACCGTGCAAGGTCGATGGCCCCGGGGCTAGGGCTGGGGGCACAGGATTGCCATGCCGAGCGGGACGGTGCGCATACTGGCGACCTGTCGGCGGCGATGCTGCGTGAGGCTGGCGCGGACCTCGTGCTGCTCGGCCATAGCGAGCGGCGGCACGATCATGGCGAGGATGACGCGCTGATCGCCGTCAAGCTCCGCACGGCCCGCGCGGCGGGGCTGCGCGTGTTGCTTTGCGTCGGCGAAACGGCGACGGATCATGCCGCCGGTCGGTCGATCGCGGTGGTGCGTGAACAGCTGACCCGCTCGCTCGGCGGCGCGGACGGGGAGGGGATCGCCATCGCCTACGAACCCGTCTGGGCGATCGGCAGCGACCGCGTGCCGGAGGCCGCAGAGGTGGCGGCCATCGCCGATGCGATCCGCGATGCTTTTCCCGGTAAGCCCCCGCGCGTCCTCTACGGCGGATCGGTGACCGCCGAGAACGGTGCGGCCCTGTTCGCGCAAGGTGGGATCGACGGCTTTCTGGTCGGTCGCCAGAGCATGGATGCCGACGCCTTCACCGCGATCCTCAAGGCTATGCTACCGGCCAGCACCGTCCGGCACCGCCATCCGGAAGGTGGTCACTGCGATCGGTAGCAGCGCGATGTCGCCGCCATGCGCCCGCGCGATGCGTCTGGCGAGCGTCAGGCCGACGCCCGATCCTTCGGGCTTGGTGGTGTGAAACGGGCGGAAGATGCGCGCCCGTTCCGGTGCCGGGACGCCGGGGCCGGTATCGGCGACCGACAGGATCAGGCGATCCTCCTCGCGCTCCACCGTCAGCGTGACCACGGGCGACACCGGGCCCGCCAGCGCCGCCTCGGCGGCGTTGTGGAGCAGCGCCCAGATCGCCTGGGTCATCTGGTCCCGGTCGCACCGGCCTGTCATGCCCTTGGGCACGACGGTGGACAGCTGGACCCGCCCCTCGAATCGCTGGTCGAACAGCCGGGACAGATCGCCGACCAACTCGTCCATAGCGACCGGCGTTGGAACCGGATCGGGCAGCCGCGCGAGCATCCGATAGGCGCGGGTAAAGCGTTCCAGCCCTTCGATCCGCCGGGTCAACGTCGCCAAGATGCTGGGCAGCCGCGCATCACTGCGCTCTGCGGCGACCTGTGCGCTGTCGGCCAGCGAGACGATCGGCGACAGGCCATTGAGCAGTTCATGCCCCAGGATATCGATCATCTCATTATCGGCATGAACCTCTGCGGCGCGGCGCTCGGCCTCGATATCGACCAGCAGGACCAGCGACTGGCCACTCCCCGCGACGCGTTCGATCCGCCAGCTTCGTCCTTCGTGGCGCAGGCGCGTTTCGCGCGGATCGTTCAGCGTGGGCGGCGTCGGGCTGAGCCGGTCGTCGGTGGCGAACAGCGTCCGGCTGGCCCGGTTGAGCGCTCGGGCACCGCCGCCGGTTATGCGCAGCAACGGCAAGGGGATCTGGTCCAGCAAGGCCGCCAGCGGCGGGCCGTCGGTCGTCGGATCGCGCTCTTCCGACCTCCGACGAACCGACAGGTTGCGCGATGCAGCCCAGCAACCGCCGAGCACCAGCCATGCGACACACAGCGTCAGCCCGAGCAGCGTTGCGAACATTCCCCTTTGCCACGCCAGCACCAGCAGCGCGCCGCTGGCCGTCAGCGCGATGCCCGACAGCGCCGCTGCAAGAACCCGGCGAGCGGAGACTTCAAAGCCCATGCCGCGCCATCCGCCGATACAGCGCACCCCGGCTGAGCCCCAGTGCCTGCGCCGCCTGGGTGACATTGTGGTGATGCTCGATCAGCGCGGCCTCGATCATGCCGCGCTCGCTTTCGTCCAGGTCGAAGCTGGTGCGGGTGGGCCCCGTGCCCGTCATGGCCGCCATGGGTGCAGGCGCGAGCAGCGCCGCGTCGATCACGCCATCCTCGCCCAGGAGCAGCGCCCGCTCGATCGCGGCGGCCAGGCCGCGGGCTTCGTCGGGCCACAGCGCATGGGCGAACAGCGCTTCGGCGGCGGGGGTGAAGCGGGGCAGGGGGCGGCCGTGTCGCTGCGCCGCGATCCGGGCGAAGTGCCGCGCGAGCAGGGGAATGTCGGCCCGCCGTTCGGCCAGCGCGGGCGCTGCGATCTCGACCATCGCGATGCGCCGGGCCAGCGCGGGGCTGATCGATCGGGGCGTGTCGGCGATGGCGATGAAGCGATCCTCGGGCCTCAACCGGTCGAGCAGTCGAGCCTGAGCCACCTCGTCGAGCCGATCGGGATGGCGCAGCAGGAAGGTCGCGCCCGGTGTGCCCTGGTCCAGCCGGTCCCAGGCCAGCGGATCGCGCAGGTCGATGCGGCCCATCGCCCGTGCCGATACAGTCGAGGCGGCGTGGATCGCGGCGGCAATCAGGCTGCGTCCCGCCCCGGACGAACCGGTCACCACGACGCCCGCCATGGTCGGCCCGATCCGGCGGACCAAGCTGCGCACCCGCTCGATCGCGTCGCTCTCGCCCAACAGGCGGGCGGGCTCGGCGGCCATGGCGGCCTCAGGTGTGGTGGGATGGACGGCACGGCGCCGGGCCGCGACCTCGATCTTGGCAATCAGCTCGGCATTGCGCCACGGCTTCATTACGAAGTCGCGCGCGCCCGCCTGCATCGCGGCGACGGCCAGCTTGATGCCGCTATGCGCGGTGATGACGATGATGCACGCCCCCGGATCGTCGGCCAGCAGCCGCTCCAGCATCGCCAGTCCCTCCGCCCCGTCGGTCCGCCCGGCGGCATAGTTCAGGTCGAGCAGGATCGCGTCGTAACGCTGTGCCGCCAACAACGAGAAACCTTCTTCCGGCCCGCTCGCTACGTCCAGCCGGTGCCCGGCCAGATCGATCGCGATGGCGAGCGATTCGGCGATGCGCGGATTGTCGTCGACCAGCAGGATCGCCAAGCGGCCGGAGGGGCTTGACCCGTCCGCCGACCGTCCATTTTCGGACGGTGCGTCCGAACGCGAACGGTCGGATTCGACGGATGATACGGAAAATGGCGTGTTCATAGGGCTTTAGGTTTTTCGGCTGTCCTGGGTGAGACTGTGTCCATGATGACCGAACACAGCACAGGCGCAAACACTTCCGGCACGCCCGCTCCCGGCGCGGCGATGGACCGTCGGATCGAGCGCAAGGCGATGCCCTGGTGGCGGCGCCGCGCGGTCGTGGTCGCAGGCCTGGTCGTATTGGCCGCCATCGCGCTCTGGCGCATCCTGCCCGCCGCCGGATCGACCGACATCACCGCCGCCAATATCGAGACGGGCGAGGTGACGCGCGCTGCGTTCGACGATTACCTGCCGGTGCGCGCCACCGTGACGCCGCGCGTCACCACGCTGGTCGGCGTGCTGTCGGGCGGGCAGGTCGAAAAACTGCTGGTCCAGGACGGCGAGATGGTCCGCGAAGGCCAGCCGCTGGCGACGCTCGCCAATCCGCAGCTGAAGCTCGACGTCCTCACCCGCGAGGCGCAGATCGCTAGTCAGCTGGGCGGCGTGGCGAGCGAGGGGCTGGGTATCGAGCGTAACAAGCTCGACCGCGCGGGCCAGGTCGCGCAGGCCGAATATGACCTGATCAAGGCGCGCCGCGACCTGGGCATTCGCCGCCAGCTGCACGACCAGGGCTTCCTGTCGGACGCGGGCGTCAAGAGCTTTGAGGAAGAGGCCGCCTATCAGGAAAAGCGCCTCGCCCAGCTGAAATCGGGTCGCGCGACCGAAGCGCGGATTACCGCCACCCAGTCGGCACGACTGAACGATACGCAGACGCGGCTTGCGGGCAACATCGCGGCGGTGCGCGCGGGATTGGAGGGCCTGACCATCCGCGCGCCCGCAGGCGGGCGGCTGACGAACTTCGTCATCCAGCCCGGCCAGACGCTGAAGCCCGGCGACCCCGCCGGACAGATCGATAGCGAAGGCTCGTGGAAGCTCGTTGCGCAGGTCGACGAATATTATCTCGGCCGCGTCGCGGTGGGGCAGAAGGCGACGACCTCGGACGGCGCAGGGCTTACCGTGTCGAAGGTGCTTCCGGCCGTGAAGGACGGGCGCTTCCAGGTCGAGCTGACCTTCGACAAGGCACCGGCCGGGCTCAATCGTGGCCAGACGATCGACATCCGTATCACGCTGGGCGCCGCCAGCCGCGCAGTAGTGGCTCCGGTCGGCGGCTGGCTGGAGGCGGGCGGCAGTTCGGCCTTCGTCCTCGACGCCGATGGCGCCCATGCCCGTCGCCGCAGCGTGAAGACCGGCCGCCGCAATCCCGAACAGGTTGAAATCCTCTCCGGCCTCAATCCCGGCGAGCGCATCGTCATCAGCAACACCGCGTCCGTGAAGGGCGACATCCTGAACATCCGATAAGGGGGAAGATCGATGATCCGACTGGAAGCCATTCAGCGCCGCTACGTCTCCGACGAGGTGGAGACGACCGCGCTGCACGATATCGACCTGCATGTGGCGGCGGGCGAGTTCCTGGCCATCATGGGGCCGTCTGGGTGCGGCAAGTCGACCCTGCTCAACACGCTGGGCACCGTCGATCGGCCGACCGGCGGGCGGTACATGTTCGGCGACCGCGACCTGGCCGCGATGGGCGAGAAGGAGCTGGCGAAGTTCCGCGCCGAGACGCTGGGCTTCGTGTTCCAGAGCTTCAACCTGATCGACGAGCTGACCATCGAGGAGAATGTCGCGCTGGGCCTGGCCTATCGTAGCGATGTCGGGGACCGGCGCGGTCGGGTCGCCGCCGCGATGGACAAGGTCGGCATCGCCCACCGCGCGCGTCACTTCCCGCACCGGCTGTCACGCGGTCAGCAGCAGCGCGCCGCGATCGCCCGCGCCATTGTAGGCGACCCCAAGCTGATCCTGGCGGACGAGCCGACCGGCAATCTCGATACCGCCAATGGCGAGCAGGTGATGAACATCCTGACCGGTCTGAACGATGCGGGGGCGACCATCGTGATGGTCACCCACTCGCCCAGCCACGCCGACCTCGCCAAGCGCCGCATCGACATGCTCGACGGCCGAATCGTCGCCAGCGCGATGCGCGCGATCTGAACCCCATTTTCGGAGATACGCCATGAAGACGATCCTGCCGCTTTCGCTGGTCCTTTCCCTCCTTCCGTTCGCCGCCTTGCCCGCTCAGGCCCAGACGGCACGCAGCTTTGCGCTGTCCGGCTTTGACCGGATTTCGCTCGAGGGGTGCGACAATGCCGTTGTGACGACCGGCTCGGCTTTCTCGGTCCGGGCGGTCGGCCCGGCCGTCTCGCTGGAGGTCATCCGCGCCGAGGTTCGGGGGCGGACGCTGATCCTCACCCGCCCGGACCACATGTGCGACAGCCGCGCCAAGCGTCCGAGTGCTACGATCGAAATCACCGTCCCGCGTCTGCGCGGCGTGGAGTCCGAAGGCACCGGCTCCATCCGGCTGCGCCCGTTCGAGGCCGCCGAGTTCGAGGCGGATATGTCGGGCACCGGCAACCTGACGATCGACGGCTTGCGCAGCCGCAAGGTCGACATCGTGATGTCCGGGACCGGCAACGCCGCCATTCAGGATATCCGCACGTCCAAGCTGTCACTCGAGCTCAGCGGAACGGGCTCCATCCGAGGGGCGGGGGCGGTGGATGCGCTCGCCATCGACAGCAGCGGCACCGGCAATGTCGACACCACCGCGATGACCACACGCGTCCTGTCGATCGATGCCAGCGGCACCGGCGGCGTCCGCGCCCAGGCGGATGGCCCGGCAGCGATCGACGCCAGTGGCATGACCCGCGTCATCGTGGGCGGCCGCCCGCAATGCACCGTCGACAAGAGCGGCTTCGCCCGCGTCACCTGCGGCTGATGCCCGGGATCATGGGGGACATGACATCATGAATCGCTTTGCGCTTCTGTCGCTCTATCGCTCGCTTGTGCGCCACAAGCTCTATGCCGCGCTTAATATCGGCGGCTTGGCGGTGGGTATCGCCGTCTTCTTGGTGCTGGGCCTCTATGTCCGGTTCGAGACCAGCTATGAGAAATGGCTGCCCGGCCATGACAAGCTGTATCTCGTTGAGGAGTATTGGAACATGCCGGGCAGTCCCGCCGATGGCTACTCCACCGGCACAATGGGCGGGCTAATTGATCAGCTTCGGGAGGATTTTCCGGATACGGTCGGTACGCGCATTCAAGTCATGGATGTAAATCTGGTGCGGGGTAACGCGGCGACCACGGAAACGCTGGGTTATGCCGACCCGAATTTTCTCAATATCATGCGCTTGCCGATCGTTGCCGGTGATGCTGCGCGGGCTCTGCAAGTGCCGGACAATGTCCTGATCAGCGAAACCATCGCGAAGCGGTACTTCCCCAATGGAAATCCTATCGGACAGGCGGTGACGCTGACCATCATCGGAAAGACGGCGCGCTATCGCATTGCCGGTGTCTTCCGTGATCTGCCGCCCGATACCGAATTGCCCTATTCCATGCTCGTTAAGACGCCGACGCCGCATCCCGACCCCATGTGGAATCACTGGGGCAGCGAGCGGGTCTGGACCATTCTTCGGTTCGACACGCCGCAGGACGTCGCACGTCTACAGGCGAAGATGCGCGCTTTCGTCGATCGCCGGGCCAAGGAACAGGGACCCTCTGCCAAGCTACTCAGCCTCAGGATCAATCCGCTATCGGCCATCCATCTGCAGTCGTCCCCCGGCCGCAGGATGACCGTTGTGACTTTAGGAATCGTCGGCCTGCTGACCCTGCTGATCGCCATCGTCAATTACGTGAACCTGGCAACGGCGCGTGGCGGTTTGCGGGCGCGGGAGGTCGCCATGCGCAAGGTTCTGGGCGCGAACCGGACGGCGCTGATCCGCCAGTTTCTGGGTGAAGCCATATTGATCGCGGCCTTCGCGGCACTGGGCGGCCTGATTCTCGCCGAACTGGGCCTGCCGTTGATCAACGCCGCCGGGGGGCTGAAGCTGTCGCTGGACTACGCCATGGTGCTACCTGGTCTGGCGGTGTTGGCACTGATCGTCGGAGGTCTGGCAGGCCTGTACCCGGCACTGATGCTGTCGCGCTTTCCTGCGGCGGCGGTGTTGGCCTCGTCCCGATCGCCGGGCGGTGGGCGGGCGGGGGCGCGGGTCCGTGAGATTTTGGTCGTATTCCAGTTCGCGCTTGCCATCGCCTTCATGATCGGAACGGTCGTGCTGATCGCGCAGACCCGCCATGTTCGCAAAACCGATGTCGGATTTCGCCGCGATGGGCTGGTAACCGTCAGTTCGACCAGTGACAGGGCGGTCACGGAGCCGCAACTGACCGCATTTCTTGCGCGAGCCGCATCTCTGCCTGGGGTGCGATCGGTGACGACGTCCGACTCCTCGCCTGGGTCCAGCAGCTTCAACAGCGACAATTATGCGGTGCCAGGGAAGCCTGAACCAGGTGCCAGCCTGCAAGCGATCATCACGTCGCCAAATTTCTATCCGACCTTCGGTATCAAATTGATCGCTGGCCGCCTGCCCGACGATGCGCACCGCGCCGACGATGCGCGCAATGCAGACGATGCTACGCGGAAAGTCCCTAACGTCGTCATCAACCGCAAGGGCGCCGAGGCGCTGGGCTTTGACAACCCGGAGGCGGCAATCGGCAAGACTGTGGGGCGGGCCAATCCCCGTACGATTATCGGTGTAGTGGAGAATGCCCGCTTCTTTTCGCCGCGCGATCCCGTCAATCCGACCATGTATTATTACCATTCACGCTTCTCGACGATCCCGCGCACGACCCTGCGCGTCGAAGGCGATCCGCGTGAGACGATCGCGGCGCTGCGCGGCATCTGGCGCCAGACCGCGCCGCAGGTGCCGTTCGAGGCTCAGACTGCCAACCAGAACATGGAAGAGTACTACAAGGCCGACGACCGGGCGACCCGCCTGTTCGGAATCGGGGCGGGGCTCGCCGTGCTGATCGGCTGCGTTGGCCTCTGGGGTCTTGCGTCGTTCAACACCCAGCGGCGCGTGAAGGAGATCGGTATCCGCAAGACGCTGGGCGCGTCGGCCACGGATATCGTCAAACTGCTGGTCGGGCAGTTCCTGCGCCCGGTACTAATCGCCAATCTCGTCGCTTGGCCGCTGGCGTTTATTGCGATGCGGACCTGGCTGGCCGGGTTCGACGATCGGATCAGTCTGTCGCCGCTCTATTTCGCGGCGGCGACCGCGCTGGCGCTGACCATCGCGGTGCTGACCGTGCTGGGTCAGTCGCTCAAGGCCAGCCGGGCCGCCCCCGCTTGGGCGCTGCGCCATGACTAAGCGAATGCGGTGGTGGTTGATGGGGGTGGCGATGATCGCGGCCACCCCCGCCTCGGCGGAAACGCTGCGACAGGCGATCGCGGCGGCGTGGGACGGCAATCCCGAACTCGCCGCCGCGCGGGCCCGGCAGGATGCGCTAGCCGAGACGCCGAACCAGGCGCGGGCCGCCGGGCGGCTGACTGCCGCGGCGACCGGCAATGCGGGCTATGACAGGCTGGGCCATGACGCGACCGGGGTTCGCACCGGTTCGACCTCGGCGCTGGGGGGCGTGACGGCGACGCTGCCGATCTGGACGGGAGGACGGGTCATCTCGGCGGTGCGCGCGGCGCAAGGGGATGTCGCGGCCGGGGGCGAGACGTTGCGCGATGTCGAGGCGGATGTGCTGGAGCGTGTGGTCGCCGCCTATGCCGACCTGCTCTACACCCAGCAGGCGGTCGAGGTGGCGCGTGTCGGTATCCAGCGGCTCGACAGTCAGGTGGCGGAGGCGCGCTCGCGCTATGGCCTGGGACAGGCGACCCGAACCGACGTTGCGCAGCTGGAGGCGCAGCGGGCCAGCGTCGTCTCCAATCTGGTCGATGCGGAAGGTGCCGTGGCCAGCGCCGCGGCGGCCTATCGTGCGATTGTCGGCCGCGATGCGGGGACGCTGGAGGCGGTCATCGCGACGCCCGCCGCCTTGCCGCGAACCCTGGCCGATGCGCGTGACGCGGCGGAAGCGAGCAACCCGCTGCTCCTCGCCCAGAAGCGGCGCGTCGAGGCGGCGACGGCGCGGATCGGCCAGGCGCGGGCGGACGGTGCGCCCGTCGTGGATCTGGGCGGCGGCTATGGGCGCGGCGTGCAATGGGCGGGCGGCACCGCCACCGGCTTCGACAGTGCGGCCAATGCGGGACTGTCGCTGCGCGTGCCGCTGCTGACCGGCGGGCTCGTCGCATCGCGGGTGCGCCAAGCCGAGGCCAATGCCCGCGCGGAGCGGTTCGACGCGGATGCAGCGGCGCGCGGCGCTGTGCGGGCGGCGGATACGGCCTGGGCTTCGCTCACCGCTGCCGAGGGACGGTTGAAGGCCAGTGCCGAGGGGTTGCAGGCGGCCGATCTGGCTTTGAAGGGCGTGCGCGCCGAATATGGCTTTGGCCTGCGCACGACGGTCGACATATTGGTGGCCGACCAGAGTTATCGCTCGGCGCAGCTGGCTGTGGCGCGGGCGCAGGTCGATGTGCTGACCGCCCAGGCCGCGTTGTTGCGTGCGACGGGGCGCATGGGGCGGGGGGCGTTTGAGTAGTCTGGAAAGTTCGGTCTCTACGAGGCACCTTTCCCTCCCCCGGCCCCTCCCGCCTGCGGGAGGGGTGAAGAAGGTTGGAGGGGGAGGGCTCTTCTAACGCTCCCCTCCCGCAGGCGGGAGGGGCTGGGGGAGGGCAGGATGTCTCACCGAGCCTACGGCCAGCTTCACTCCGCCGCCCGGTCAGCCTCCGTCGGGCCTGCGACGGCCATCGATAGGGTACGGCGGAGCAGCGACGGCGAGCAGGGCTTGCCGCATACTGCCGCACCCGGGTAGCGCGACTGCAGCGCCTGTTCGTCGGCATGACCCGAATGGAAGATCAACGGCACGCCCGCTTCGCGCAGTCGCTCCGCCGCCGGGAAGACTTCTCCGTCGCGCAGCCGCACGTCGAGGATCGCGCACGCCAGTTCGGGCTTGTCGCCGTCCAGATGCGCCAGCACATCCTCGACGCTGACATAGGGGCCATCGACCTGATAGCCGCCATCCTCGATGATGGACTGGAGATCCAGCGCCACGAAGAACTCGTCTTCGACCAGCAAAATCGTCTTAGTCATGCGACAAAATGCTCTCCGGCAAAGCTAGGCTGAGTAGGAAACGTCCGTCGACGCATTTCCGCTCCAGCTGCGCGCCCAATTGACGGGACGAGGTCTGGACGAGCAGCGTGCCGAAGCCTTTGCCCGTCTCTTCGTCGGGAAGCGTCCCGCCGGTCTCCGCCCATGTCAGGTGCAATTGACCGTCCCCCAGCGTCCAGCTGACCGCCAGTTCGCCCGAGGGCTTTGCCAGTGCACCGTATTTGACCGAGTTCGTCGCCCATTCGTGCAGGATCAGCGCCAGCGGCGACAGGCACCGCCGGTCGACCAGCAGCTTCGGGCCGTCGATATGGATGGTCGACTGTCCCTGATAGGGGGCGATTGTCGCCTGCACCAAGGAGCCCAGGTCGATCGCCTGCTGTTCGCCCGCAGGCGAAGCGAGCGAATGGGCACGGCCCAGTGTCGCGATCCGCTCGCGCACGTCGTCGGCCATCTCGGTCACGTCGTCATGCGAGCGCGCCGCGGCCGAGACGATGCCGGAGATGGTCGCAAACAGGTTCTTCACCCGGTGGTTCATCTCGCGCAGCATCAGCTCGCGCGTCTCGGCGATGGCATATTCGGCGGTCACGTCGATCGACACACCGACCATCCGGTGCGGCGCCGACGCGGTGACGACCCGGCCAAAGCCCTTGATCCAGCGTTCCTTGCCATCCAGGTCCAGACGGAAGGTCATCTCGAAATCGCCGCGCCCGGCCATCGCTTCTGCGAGCGCCAGCTCGACGCCCGGCCGGTCCTCGGGCACGATCCGGTCGAACACCTGTGCGACGCGGTCGGCATCCTCCTGCTCGCCGAAGCCGAACAGGTGGCGGCCGGTTTCGTCCAGAATTATCTCGCCCGTGCCGCTGCGATACTCCCAGACGCCGATGCCGCCCGCCTTGATGGCGAGATCCAGTCGCTCGCGCTCGGCGGCGAGTTCGCGCTCCATGCTGAGCGCCTCGGTGATGTCGGTCAGAACCAGCGTCGCGCCGTCGATGCCGTCGCCCTGGGTACGATAGGGCAGGATGCGCAGCGATAGCGTCCGCTCGCCGTCGCGCGTCGTCACCCGCTGCTGCGTCGTCGGGCCGCCCGCCGCGACATCGGCCGCACCGTCGAGATAATCGGTGTTGGACAGCCGGGTGGACACATCCGCCAGCAATCGCCCCCGGTCGCTGAGCTGCAACGGGAAGATCGACCGCGCCGCCTCGGTATAGCTGCGGATGCGCAGGTTCCGGTCGAGCACCACCACCGCCAGATCGGTCGACTCAAAGAAGTTGCGCAGGTCGGAATTGGCGATGGTCAGCTGATCGACCTTGGTCTTCAGCTCGTCGTTGACGGTCGACAATTCCTCATTGGTCGATTGAAGCTCCTCGTTCATCGACATCATTTCTTCGTTGGAGCTCTTCAGCTCCTCATTCGCCGTCTCCAGCTCCTCGACGGTCGAGCGCAGCCGGTGGCGGGTCAGGCGCAGCTCGTCCTCCAGCGCTTCGATATGATCGTCGCCGGGCTCCAGATCGGCCAGGTCGCTCGCCTCGATCGGGCTGAACGGTGCGCTGTCACGGAACAGGAACAGCAGCGATCCGTCGGTCATGGGATCGCAGACGACCTCGACCTTCTGGACGCCAAACTCGGTCGTGACCGCCACGTCGCGCGCCGCGATCCGCTTGCGCGCGTCGCGGGCCTGGCGGAGCATCGGGCCGATCACCTCGCGCAGGCCGGGGCGCGCCAGTGTCACCGCGCTCGATCCGCCCGCACGGGTCACGGGGAAGTTGAAATAACGGCTGAGCTTGCCGAACGCCGCCAGGATGGCGCCGTCCTGGTCCACCACCATGCTGGGCGGGGCATAGCGATCGACGATGCGGCGCATCATCATGCTCTCGTCGCTGCTCACCGCGCTGCCGTCGCGCTCCCCCCGTTCGCCGCGCCGACGCGGGCTACGGTTCATGCCGCCGGGCAGGTCGATGGGGTAGGAAGGCGAACCCGGCGACCGCTCGAACAGCCGGGCATGGCCGTCGATCGCGGGGAAGAGATGGTCGAACCGCCCGACGCTCTCCGACGGGCCGAGGAACAGATAGCCGCCCGGCCGCAACGCATAATGGAGCAGCGGCAGCACCGATTGCTGCAACCGGTCGTCGAAATAGATCAGCAGGTTGCGGCACGACACCAGGTCGATCCGCGAAAAGGGCGGGTCCTTGACCAGGCTGTGGTTGGAAAAGCGGATCATGTCGCGGATCGACGCGGCGATGGTGAACCGCTCGGCATGCGGCATGGTGTAACGTTCGCGCAACGGCGCCGGGATGTCGGCCAGCGCCGAGGCCGGATAGCTGCCCTCGCGCGCGATCTGCAGCATCTGTTCGTCGATATCGGTCGCGAAGATCTGCACCGCCAGCGGCTGGCCGGTCTCGCGCGCGGCTTCGGCGAACAGCATCGCGATGCTATAGGCTTCTTCGCCGCTGGAGCAGCCGGGTACCCAGATGCGGATATCCTCGTCCGGGTCGCGATGGCGGGTCAGCGGCTCGATCGCCTTGGTGCGCAACGTCTCGAACAATTCGGCATCACGGAAGAAGCGCGTGACGTTGATCAGCAGGTCGCGGAACAGCGCCTCGCATTCGTCGGCGTCGCTCTTCACCCGCGCCAGATAGGCCGATCCGGTACCGATCCCGAGCACGTGCATCCGCCGCTCGACGCGGCGGACCAGCGTCGTGCGCTTATAGCCCGAAAAGTCGTGGCCGACCGCATTGCGCAGCACCCGGCACAGATCGTCGATATGGTCGGCGACGACCTCCGCCTCATGCTCCTTGGCTTCGCCCGAGCGGCGCGAGAAGAAAGCGTGGAGGCAGTCGAGGATCTCGCTGGGCGGCTTGACGAAATCGACCAGGCCGGTGCCGACCGCCGACAGGGGCATCCCGTCATAGCGAGCGGTCTCGGGCTTCTGGACGACGCCGACGCCGCCATGTTCCTTGATCGCGCGCAGGCCCGTTGTGCCATCCGCGCCGGTGCCCGACAGGATAACGCAGGCGGCGTTGGCCTGCTGGTCGCTGGCCAGCGACAGGAAGAAATCATCGATCGGGCGGCGAAGCCCGCGCGGCTGGACGAAATCGGTCAGTTCCAGCACGCCGCCGCGAATGGCGAGGCCCCGGCCCGGCGGGATGATATAGACCCGGTCGGCCTCGATCCGCTCCAGCCCCTCGCACTGGCGCACTTCCAGATTGGTGTGGCGGTCGAGCAACTGGGCCAGCATGGACTCGTGATTGGGGTCGAGATGCTGGACCACGACGAACGCCATGCCGGTCGGCGCGCGTGCGGGCGTCAGCATTTCGCGCAGCGCCTCCAGCCCGCCGGCCGATGCACCGATGCCGACGACCGGAACCGGCGCGCTGCCGCGATCCTGTGTCACCTCCGGTTGCGATGTGGATGCGTGGTCGCTCACGGAAAAGCCGCTCTGTCGAGGTCCGACAGGGTCAGCTTGGCCTGGGCGATGGTCGCGGCGGTGTTGGCGATGGCGGTCAGCGATCCTTCGAGCACCATGCCGCTTTCGGCCAGGATCGGCGTCAGCTTGCCCAGAGTGCGGCCGAGTTCGGCGTCATAGGCCGTCAGCCGTTCGGGCTGCGAGCGGCTGACATCGAATTGCGAGGCGAAGATATAGGGCATGTCGCCGCCCAGCAGCCGCAGCTTGGACATGTAGAGCAGGTTGACAAAGGGCGAGCCGTCCTTGCGGAAGTTGATCAACATGGTCCGCACATTGAGCTGCCGGTCATTGGCCAGGAACTCCCGAATTCGCTCGCGCGCTTCGACATTGTCGGCGTCGCGTTGCAGCATTCGACAGTTGTGCCCGATCATGTCCTCACTGGTGTAACCGGTCAGCTGACGGAAACCATGATTGATGAAGATGAGGGGATTGTCTCCCCTTGCGTCGGCCAGAGCCAAGGCGATCGGAGACTGGTCCAGATAGGCGGCCAGATGGCCCGGGATCTCGATTTGGTTCACAAAATATCTGGCTCCTCGCCGCGCATTCGCATGGCGTCCGTCCCTCCGCAAGGGCCGAGATGACCGGCTGTCCCCGAAATGATCACGCGGCGCTCAACCCGCCAGCCCGCTTTCGCGTTCCCGGACGGGTGCCCTCAGCGCAGCCCCGTGACGATGGGCGAGGGGGCGGGCACAGGGCGCGGGCCCAGCCACGCCTGGCGGAAGCGGGTCTGTTCGGGCGTCAGCGCCTGGCCGAGCCCCTCATTGCGTACGATCTCCATCATCGGATCGGCGGCCAGGGTCAGCGTCCCGCTCCGCTCGCCGCCGCGCTGGCGGTAGACGATCGCCAGTCTGTCACCCGGGGCATGACGGTCGATCAGCGCCGCCCAGGCCTCTGGCGTGGTCATGGGCGTGCCGTCGACGCTGACGATCTGGTCGCCCTTGTCGAGCCCGGCCTCGTAAAAGGGCGTGCCCGGCGCGGTCGGCGTGGCCAGCGACAGGCCCGTATCGCTCTTGATCGGGCTGGGTCCCGCCCAGGCCTTGCCCGGTCGCGCGGCGCGCAGGGTCAGCCCCGCCTGTGCGAGCAGCGGCGCGAAGTCGGGCAGGCCGCTGGCGGTCACGCTGCGCGCGAAGAAGCGGTCGGCAAAGGCCTGGTCCCCGGTCACCTGTGCCAGCGCGACACGCAGGTCATCGGGGCGATAGCTGCGTTCCGGGTTGCCGTGGTTGCGCCACAGCTGGCGCATATAGTCGTCGAGCGACAGCTGCGGGAAATGCTGGCGCAACTCCAGGTCCAGCGCCAGCGCGATGACCGCGCCATACGGATAATAGGAGACGAAGATATTGGGATTGGTCGGATCGATCGACTGGGCCGCATCGACGAAGGGGGCGCGCAGGCTCATCTCCTGCGGCCCGCCATAGCGCCGGGCCGGCGTGTTGATCAGGCCGTTCAGCGTCCCCGACAGTTGCTTGATGTAATCGTCCAGCGGCATCACGCCCGCACGCACCACCGCCAGCGGCCCGTAATATTGGGTGAAGCCCTCGGCCAGCCACAGCGACGGCGTGGCGTTCGCGCGGATGAAGTCGAACGGCTCCAGCTCGGCGGGGCGGATTCGCTCGACATTCCAGGCGTGGAAGAATTCGTGGCTGAGCGTCTGGATCTGCGAAAAATCGGCGGCGGCCAGCGATCGCGCCTGGCTGATCACCGTGGAGTTGCGATGCTCCATGCCGTCACCGCTGATCTGCGGCATGTAATCGGCCAGGAAGGTGTAGGTGCCATAGTCGAAGGGCGGCGGCGCACCGAAGACGGCGATGTGCTGCGCCACGACCTTTTGCGCCATGGCGGCGAACCGGTCGAGATCGGCGGGCGTCCCGTCATGATGCACGGTCAGGCGAATGCTGTAGCGTTTCGCGCCGTCCGCCACCGTCCAGCTGCGCGCGTCCCAGGCGGACAGCTCGACGGGGCTGTCCATGAAATATTGCAGGTCGCGCGCGGTGAAGATGTTCGCATCGTCGGTCGGCACCATCTGCGTCGCGATCTTCCAGCCCGGCGCGGGGTGGAAGCGGACGCGCACCGGCCGCGCGTCCTGACCCACCGCCCACAGGAAGGTGGCAGGGATATTCAGCCGCGCATGGGTCGGATCGATCTGCGCATAGGTGCCGTCGCCCCGGTCGCCGAACAGCGTGTAGCGGACGGTCACCGTGCCATCATGCGCGAGCACGGTCCAGCCATAAGGATCGGTGCGCTGGACGGGCAGCGGGCGGCCCGCCCCATCGACGGCGGACAGTGAATAGACGTTCTTGGCGAACTCGTGCAGCGCATAGCGCCCGGGCGAGGAGCGCGCCATCTGGAAGCGGACCGGCCCGGCGGGCAGATCGCGATAGGTGACGCTGACCTGCGCTTCGTGATGCTGCGCGCGCGGGAAGGCGATGTCGTAGTCGACTGCTGTCGGCGGGGTCTTGGTGGGAGCCTGGGCGGCGGGAGCGGAAGAGACGGTCTGGGCCAGAACAGGCTGCATCGCCGTGCTGGCCAGAGCCAAAGCCGCCATCATCGCCAGTCGCCGCATTCCCATATCCCTCAAGCCCGTCGAAGCGGCGACTTAGGCATGGAGCCTCGGCACGGTCCACCGCTTTTCGCAGGAGGGCGGGACATGATTGCGAATCACGGGGATGCCCCAGCTATCGCCGAGCCACTGCCCGAAAAGCCCTTTAGGGCCCTGTCATGTCAGGAAGAACCTGGAGGCGCGACCGGGAATCGAACCCGGGTGCAAGGATTTGCAGTCCTCTGCGTCACCACTCCGCCATCGCGCCTCGATGCGTGGGAGGCGGGCATGTGTGCGGTTTTTCGCGCGGCGTCAACAGGGGAGTGGACAGTCGATTTTAAAAAGTGTGCAGCGTTCCCGGTTTGAGCCGAGGCGGCGCGGGACGATTTAGCGGCGGCCCTGCTTGCTCAATAGTCGAGCGGGAACGACAGTTTTCTGGGGTGCTTTCCGACATTTTCTCGCTCTATCTACGGTAAAGTGTCTGCGGCCTTTGGCGCTTTGCTATAGTAACTTGGGCGAAGCGCATCGCCAGCTGATGACGCTTGCGGGCCCGGCCAGTCCAACCTGCGGGGTAATTCGCGATCTAATGGCCGTGATTTGATCGCATCACCAAAAACCAGATCTGGCTAGTCTTGCTCCTCCCAAGGGATTTGATAAATTACGAAAACCTGATTCGGATTGGGAGAGAAAAAATGGGCATATTAAGATCATTTTCATCTTGTACCGGCCTCGCTTTTGCGGTCGTTTTGGCGTATTTTCCTGCTACGGCGAATGCGCAGGAAGATAAATATTACACATGCGTTCAAGGGTGTGGTCAATCTTGGGGGGCTAATTCACCCTACGCAAATCCTCTCAAGGCGGCTCAATGTATATCAATCTGCGAGCAAAGGTACTTGGGTGGCCCAGGTAACCAGCCGCCGAAGCTACCTCCTCCCCCGTCTGGGCTGCCAATTACAGTCTGGCAATAAATTGGAGATGGGGTAACTGGCGTTACCCCATTTTCTCAGGTCAAATTGCCCTGTTGTATGAGCATTGCGTTCCGTTCAGTTGAGCCATTCCGGAAGCTTTGTGCCATCCGCCATCACTGCAATTGAGGCGGCATTGTTAAGATCAATTAGAATCGTCTGAAGGCGATACTGAAATATTTTTCGCGTTTCGCGATGAAATAGTCGTGTCAACGCTCCGCGAAAAATATTTCAAGGTCTATTGTTGGACATTTGTCGAGCTGAATCGTCAATTTTTAACGGGTGCGCTCATGGCGTAATCATGCTGCGACGTGAGCTGATCCGCAAGTGATGGTGTCTGCGACCCTTTTGTTCTCGCCATACAGTAGCGCCGACCCGTCTTGCTGTGAAATCTCCTGCTTCTTCATCTTCTGAATTGCGATCGTCAGCCTGCCGAAGCGCTCCGCAAGCACGCTTGGCGGAAAAGCCCCCGCGCGATAGAAGCGGCGGGAACCAATTTAGTGTATTGCGCAGCTAAAACGGTTGTGCGACAGGGATGGGCCATGATGACGACCAGCAATGACTCCTCGAATTTCGACGCGATGCGCCACGCCATGGTGGTGAGCCAGTTGCGGACGACCGCGGTCAGCGACCAGCGGGTCGTCGCCGCGATGGCGCGGGTTCCGCGCGAAGTCTTCACGCCCGAGGCGCTTCGTCCCGTCGCCTATCGCGATGGCACGCTGGACCTGGGGCAGGGGCGGGCGATCAACCTGCCGATGGCGACCGGCCGTCTGCTGACCGAGGCGTATCTGGAGGCAGGTGATCGTGTCCTGCTGATCGGTGCGGCCACCGGCTACACCGCCGCGCTGCTGACCGAGATCGTTGCGGGCGTCGTCGCGGTCGAGGAACAGGCCGAGCTGGCCGCCGCCGCGCGCACCGCGCTGTCGGGCGACGCCAAGGTCGAGATCGTCGAAGCGCCGCTGAACGCGGGCCACCCCGCCGGTGCGCCCTATGACGTGCTGATCATCGATGGCGCGGTCGAGGAATTGCCCGCCGCGCTGGTCGAGCAGGTCAAGGTCGGCGGTCGCATCGTCACCGGCCTGGTCGAAAACGGCGTGACCCGCCTGGCCAGCGGCCGCCGGACCGAGGGCGGCCACGGCGTGCGCGCCTTTGCCGACGCCGAATGCACCATCCTGCCGGGCTTTGCCCGTCCTCGCGCCTTCCAATTCTGAGGGACCATGCGCCTGCACCTGACTTCTGCCCTGTCTTCCGGCGTCGCGATCGGCGCGGCCCTGCTGCTCACCGGCGCGGCTTCGGCGGAGACGTTGCGCGAGGCGATGGTGCGGGCGTACCAGACCAACCCGACGATCACCGGCCAGCGCGCCGCCCAGCGCGCGACCGATGAGAATGTACCGATCGCCCGCGCCAGTGGCCTGCCGTCGCTGCAGGGCTCGGGGCAGTTCACCGACAATATCGTCGTCGCGAACAACAACTTCCTGAACCCCGAGCGGGTCGGCACCGGGTCGTTGCAGTTGTCGGTGCCCCTTTATCAGGGCGGGGCGGTCAAGAATGCGGTGCGCGCCGCCGAGACGCGGGTCGATGCGGGCCGGGCGCAGCTGCGCGGGGTGGAGGCGAACCTCTTCACCAATGTCGTGGCGGCGTACATGAACGTCATCCGCGACGAGGCGATTGTCAATCTCAACACCCGCAACGTCAATGTGCTGGACACGAACCTGCGCGCCTCGCGCGATCGGTTCCAGGTCGGCGATCTGACCCGGACCGACGTAGCTCAGTCCGAGGCGCGCCTGGCCCAGGCGCGTGCACAGCTTCAGTCGGCGCAGGCCAACCTGATCTCCAGCCGCGAAAATTATGTCGCGGTGGTCGGTGTCGCGCCGGTCGGGCTGGAACAGCCGCCCGCGCTTCCCGCGCTGCCGGCCTCGCCCAACCAGGCGGTGGCCGTCGCGCTGGAACAGAACCCGCAGCTGATCGCGGCTCGCCGTGCGGCGGATGCCACGCGCTATGACATCAATGTCGCGCGGGCCAATCGGCTGCCGCGCGTCGCGGCGGTGTCGAGCGGCAATTACTTCAACTATCTGGGCTCGTTGAACGTCCCCAACGTTCCGGCCTCGGGCGTCAACGCGACCGTGGGCGCGCAGCTGACCATGCCGCTGTTCCAGGGCGGTCGCCCGGCGGCGCAGGTTCGCCAGGCCGAGGCGCTGCGGGGACAGGCGCTGGAGAATGCGACCGGCACCGAACGGCAGGTGGTGGCGCAGGTCCGCTCCGCCTACGCCGTCTGGCAATCCTCGCAGGAGGTGATCTTGTCCGCCGAATCGGCGGTGCGCGCCAACTCGCTGTCGCTGGAGGGCGTGCGCGCCGAGAACAGCGTCGGCACCCGCACCGTGCTCGACATCCTGAATGCCGAGCAGGAATTGCTGAACAGCCAGGTGACACTCGTGACCGCGCGGCGCGACGCCTATGTCGCGGGCTTTGCGCTGATCGCGGCGATGGGCAATGCCGAGGCGCGCGACCTGGGGCTGGACGGTGGTCCGCTCTACGATCCGGTCACCAACTATAAGCGCGTGCGCAATCGCATCAACGATTGGGACGGCGACGGCGAGCCCGCGCCGATCGCCAGCACGACTGCTGCGACCCCGGCCCAGACGGCGGCGGTGACCCGTCCGCTCGACGCCGACGTCAACGCCCCTGTTGACAGAAGCCCTGCATTAACCACAGGTGCATCGGCACCAAGTCGGCAATAAGGCCGGACGCGGGGCCTTGGGGGGCTTCAATGGGGATTGCGGTCATGGGTGAAGTCAGCGCCGAACCGTCGATGGAGGAGATCCTCTCCTCGATCAAACGAATCATCGCCGAAGAGGGCGAGGTGCCTGCGCGCCAGCGTCGCCAGCCGCGCCCCGTGCCGTCGCCGGTCGCGGACGACGATTCGCCCGAGGTTCTCGAACTGAGCGATCCCATGCCGCTGCGCATGAAGGTCGAGGCCGCCGCCGCCCGTGCCGCCGAATCGGCGATGCGCGGCGTGGTCGAGCCCTCGCCTGCGCCCGCTCCGGCCCCCGCACCCGAACCGGTGGCGCAGGTCGCACCGCCCGCTCCCGTTGCCGCGCCGGCTCCCGTCGCGCTGGACGACGAGGATGATGCCGAGGAGGCGATCGTATCCCCGCGCGCGGCTCAGGCCAGTCGCGGTTCCCTGGAGGCGCTCAGCCGTATGATGGTCAAGCCCGAACCGAGCAGCGACGGCACCCTGGAGGGGATGGTCCGCGAGATGCTACGCCCGATGCTGCGCGACTGGCTCGACGCGCATCTGCCTGAGATGGTCGAGGCGATGGTCGCGCGCGAAATCGCCCGGATCACCCGCGAAGGCCGCTGATCCCGCCCGCCGTCTTTTCACCCGTATCGCTAGGCGGGTGGAACCGGCGACACCTGACCGGGTTCGATGGGCATGGACCCGGCCGATGAGACGCACGATATGACGAAGTCGACGCGCTCCCACGTGTCGTCCCCACCGATCGCCGATGCGCGCCAGCCGCATTCTGGCCAGTCGGACATCTTCTTCGCGGCGGTGAAGACCACGCGGATGCCGATGATCGTCACCGATCCGCGCCAGCCGGACAACCCCATCGTCTTCTGCAACGAAGCCTTCAGCTTCATGACCGGCTATTCCGAGCAGGAGATTCTGGGCACCAATTGCCGGTTCCTGCAGGGGCCGGAAACCGATCGCGATGTGGTGGCGCAGGTTCGCGCAGCGGTGGAGCGCCGCGACGAGATCGCGGTCGAGTTGCTCAATTATCGCAAGAACGGCTCAACCTTCTGGAATGCGCTGTTCGTGTCTCCCGTCTATGACGATGCGGGCGAACTGGTCTATTTTTTCAGCAGCCAGCTCGACATTTCGCGCCGCCGCGAGGCCGAGGATGCCCTGCACGAGGCGCAGAAGATGGAGGCGGTCGGCAAGCTGACCGGCGGCATCGCGCACGACTTTAACAACCTGCTCCAGGTCATCATCGGCTATGCCGACATATTGGAGGCAAGGGTCGACGAGAATGACCGCAGCGGACGGCGCGCGGTCGAGGCGATCGGCGCGGCGGCGGCGCGCGGCGCGACGCTGACCCAGCAGTTGCTCGCCTTTGCTCGCAAGCAGGAGTTGCGCGACCGGCTGCTCAACTTCAACCAGTTGATCGAGGATTTCCGCCCGATCCTCAATCGCACGGCGGGCGACCGGGTGGTCGTGCGTCAGCGGCTGGAGGAAAATCTCTGGAATTGCCGGATCGACCCCGTCCAGGCCGAGATGGCGCTGCTCAACATCGTCACCAATGCGCGCGAGGCGCTGGCCCGCGATGGGGGGCAGGGCGAGATCACCATATCCACCCGCAATATGATCCAGTCGCCGGACGATCCCGAGGGCCCGGCCAATCTGGAGCCAGGCGAATATGTCGTCGTCCGTATCGCCGATGACGGGCCGGGTATCGATCCGCGGATCGCCGACAAGATTTTCGACCCCTTTTTCACGACCAAGGAGATGGGGAAGGGTGCGGGGCTCGGCCTTGCCATGGTCTATGGTTTCATGCGCCAGTCGGGCGGCCTCGCCACCGCCGAGCCCGATGCGGAGGGCGCGGCGATCACGCTCTACTTCCCGCGTGCGGCGGGCGTAACCGAGCGGCGCGCGACGCCGGTCCAACCTGCGCGCAGCGGCGGGGTCGAACGGGTGCTGATGGTCGAGGACCAGGACGATGTTGGTGACCTCGGCAAGTCGATGCTCGAGGACCTCGGCTATGATGTCGTTCTGACCCGTAGCGCGCGCGAGGCGCTCGACCATCTGGCCAAGGACAGCGATTTCCAGCTGCTGTTCACCGATATCCTGATGCCCGGCGGCATGAACGGCGTGGCGCTGGCGCAGGCGGTGCGGCGGGACTATCCGCGGCTGTCGGTGTTGCTGACCACCGGTTTTGCCGATGAAGCGATTGATGAGGGCGCGCGCTCCTATGAACTGATCCGCAAACCCTATCGCCGGGCCGAACTGAACGAGCGTATTCGCGCGGTGCTCGACCGGCCGGGTGCGCGGACCTGATACAATATCTGGCGGATCGCCGCGCGGGTGATTAAGGCAGCGTCATGACTGAGCTGCCCAAGACGTTCGACCCCGCCGCAATCGAAGCCCGCTGGTATGGCCATTGGGAGGAAAAGGGCCTGTTCCGCCCCGACCGCCCAAATGCCGAGCCCTGGACGATCGTCAACCCGCCGCCCAACGTCACCGGCAATCTGCATATCGGCCATGCGCTCGACAACACGTTGCAGGACATCCTCGTCCGTCATGCCCGGTTGAAGGGCAAGGATGCGCTATGGGTGGTCGGGACCGACCATGCGGGCATCGCGACCCAGATGGTGGTCGAGCGCCAGATGAACGCACGCGGCGAGAAGCGCACCCACTTCACCCGCGACCAGTTTCTGGAAAAGGTCTGGACGTGGAAGGCGGAAAGCGGCGGTCAGATCACCGGCCAGCTGCGCCGTCTGGGTTGCTCGATGGACTGGGCCAATGAGCGGTTCACGATGGACGAGGGCTTCAGCAAGGCGGTGCTGAAGGTCTTTGTCGAATTGCATCGCCAGAAGCTGCTCTACCGCGACAAGCGGCTGGTCAACTGGGACGCCGGGCTCGGCACCGCGATCAGCGACCTGGAGGTCGAGACGCGCGAAGTGAAGGGCAGCTTCTGGCGCCTGCGCTATCCGCTGGCCGATGGATCGGGCTTTATCGAGGTCGCGACGACCCGGCCGGAAACGATGCTCGCCGACATGGCGGTGGCGGTTCACCCGGACGATGCGCGCTACACCGCGCTGATCGGCAAGCAGGTCCGCCTGCCGATCACGGGTCGCCTGATCCCGATCGTCGCCGACGAACATGCCGACCCCGAGCTGGGATCGGGTGCGGTCAAGATCACGCCCGGGCACGACTTCAACGACTTCGAGGTCGGCCGTCGCGCCGGGATCGAAGCGCGCGACATGCTCAACATGCTCGATGGCAAGGCGCATATCTGCCAGACGTCGGACGGGTTGATCCCGGACGCATTCCTGGGCCTGTCGACCGCCGAGGCGCGCAAGGCCGTCGTCGCGCGGCTGAAGGACGAGGGTGTCGTGATCCCGCATATCGACAAGGACGGCGAAGAGCATGACGCCGAGCCGCGCACGATCCAGACCCCGTTCGGCGACCGTTCGGGCGTGGTGATCGAGCCGTGGCTGACCGACCAATGGTATGTGGACGCCAAGACGCTGGCCCAGCCCGCGATCGAAGCGGTGCGCTCGGGCAAGATCAAGATCGTGCCGCAGGCGTGGGAGAAGACCTTCTTCAACTGGATGGAAAACATCCAGCCCTGGTGCGTCAGCCGCCAGCTCTGGTGGGGGCACCAGATCCCGGCGTGGTTCGCCGAGGATGGCCGCGTGTTCGTCGCTGAGAGCGAAGAGGAAGCACGGGCAGAAGCAGGAGAGGGCGTCACCCTGACCCGCGACCCGGACGTGCTGGATACGTGGTTCTCCTCCGCGCTCTGGCCGTTCGCGACGCTCGGCTGGCCCGACAACGGCGACAAGACGCTGGCGGGGCGTTACCCGAACGACGTGCTGATCTCCGGCTTCGACATCCTGTTCTTCTGGGATGCGCGGATGATGATGCAGGGCATGCACTTCATGGAAGATGTGCCCTTCAAGACGCTGTATCTCCACGGTCTTGTCCGCGCCGCTGATGGCTCAAAAATGTCGAAGTCGAAGGGCAATACGGTCGATCCGCTGGGCCTGATCGACCAGTATGGCGCCGACGCGTTGCGCTTCTTCATGGCGGCGATGGAGAGCCAGGGCCGCGACATCAAGATGGATGAACGCCGCGTCGAGGGCTATCGCAACTTCGCGACTAAGCTGTGGAACGCGGCGCGCTTCGCCCAGGCCAACGGCATCGTCGCATCGACCACGCTGGAGGCACCCAACGCGACGCTGGCGGTCAACAAGTGGATCATCGCCGAAACGGTGAAGACCGTGCAGGCGGTAGACCTGGCGCTGGCCGATTATCGCTTCGACGGGGCGGCGAATGCGATCTATCAGTTCGTCTGGAGCCGCTTCTGCGACTGGTATCTCGAACTCATCAAGCCGGTCCTGCAGGGCGGCGAAGAGGGCGGTGAGGAAACCCGTGCGGTGGCGGGCTGGGTGCTCGACCAGATCCTGGTCCTGCTCCACCCGTTCATGCCCTTCATCACCGAGGAGCTGTGGCACGCCATGGGTGCGCGCGATCACGACCTGATTGTGGCGCAATGGCCGATGGCGGACGCCCGCGCGCTCGATCCCGAGGCGGAGCGTGAGATCGACTGGCTGATCCGCTTGGTCAGCGAAATCCGTGCCGCGCGGACCGAACTTAACGTGCCGCCGGGCGCGCGCTTGCCAATGCATGTGCGTGACGCGAATGAGGGGACGACGGCGCGGTTGACCCGTCAGGCTTCGGCACTGGCGCGTCTGGCGCGTGTCGACGCTGCCGAGGGCGAGGTCACCGGCGGGGCCGCACAGGTCGTGGTGGACGAAGCGACCTTTGTCCTGCCGCTGGAAGGGGTGATCGACCTCGAAGCCGAGCGTCAGCGCCTGACCAAGGCAATCGCGGCGGTCGAGAAGGAACGCGACGCGCTGGGTGGCCGGCTGGGTAACGCCAGCTTCGTCGAGCGCGCCAAGCCCGAAGCGGTGGAAAAGGCCCGCGCCGACCACGCCGACAAGATGGCCGAAGCGGCTCGGCTGCACGCGGCGCTTGGTCGCCTGGGCTGATCCGTTTGATCCCTCCCCGCCGTCGGACGGGGAGGGACTTACCCTTGCTCGCCCAGTCGCCGCAGCCGCCGGATACGCGGTTCGCGCTGGAGTTGTGCCTCGCGCCGGATGACTTGGCGCAATTCGTCGCGCTTTTCGTGGATCGAGGCGATCACCGGCCCCATCGCGACGCCCAAGTCGACCAGCACCGCCTCCGACAATTGCAGAGAGCTTTCCAGCGTCTCGGGCACCGCCTCGCTGACGCCTGCGCGGTACAGTTCGGTCGCATGCGCCATGTCGCGCGCGCGGGCGATGATCGGCAGGTCGGGCGCGGCCTCGCGGATACGCCGCGCCAGCCGGACGGTCAGCACCGGATCATCCATCGTCAGGATCAACGCGCGCGCCGCGGGCAGGTCCAGCCGGTCGACCAGTTCCGCCCGCGCCACATCGCCGAACAACACCGGATAGGCCGCGCGCCGCGCTTCGTTGACCGAATCGATATCGGCCTCCACCGCGACATAGGGCTGGCCATGCACGGTCAGCATGTCGGCGATCATCTTGCCGACGCGCCCAAAGCCGATGATGACGGTCCGCCCGCCGTCCGCTTCCGGCTGCGGCGCAGGCGGGCCGTCCGTGCTGCGCGCCTCGATCCGGCGGGATATGACCCGGCCCGCCTTGGCGAGCAGGGGCGTGATGGTCAGACCGATCGCGGTCACCGTCTGCCAGAAACTGGCGGTCGAGGGCAGGATCAGCTGCGCCTGTGCGGCCGTGCCTAGCACGATCAGCGTCGTCTCCGACGGGCTGCCCATCAACAGGCCCGTCTCTGCCGCGACGCCGCGCCGGGCATGGGCGATCCGCAGCAGCAGATAGGTGACGATCGCCTTCACCGCGACGATCCCGACCACCGCGAGCAGCAGCGAATCCCAGTTCCGCGCGATCAGCCGCAGGTCCAGGCTCATGCCAACGGTGATCAGGAACACACCCAGCGCCAGGCCCTTGAACGGCGCGGTCATCACCTCGACCTCCGAATGATATTCGGTCTCGGCGATCAGCAGGCCTGCCAGCAGCGCGCCGACGATCGGCGACAGCCCGGCGGCGGTCGTCGCGACGCTGGCGACGATGACGACCAGCAGCGAGGCGGCGAGGAACAGCTCCGGGCTCTTGGTCCGCGCGGCCTGGGCGAACAGGCGGGGCAGGACCAGCTTGCCGGCCAGATACATGGCGACGACCGTCAGGCCGCCACGCAGCGCAACGCCGGCAATCCCGACCCAGCCCTCATCGCTGGCGGTCGGGGCCATCGCGCCCAGCGCGAAGATGATCGGGACCAGCGCCAGATCCTCGAACAACAGCATCGCGAAGGCACCCCGGCCCACGGGGCTTGTCGTGCCGACCAGCGGCAACACCAACGCGGTCGAGGACAGGGTGAGGGCGAGGCCCAGCCCGATGGCTCCCGCCCAGCCTTGGCCCAGCAGATGGAGCGCGACGCCGATCAGCGTGGCCGATCCGATCAGTTCGGCGGCACCAGTGCCGAACACCAATCGCCGCATGGCCCATAGTCTACGAAAAGATAGCTCCAAGCCAATGGAAAACAACAATAAGATGATACCGAACTCGGCAAAGGGCTCGATCGACTCCGGATTGGAGATGGTCAGATAATAGAGCCAGGGTGCGTGCGGCACGAGCGAGCCGAGCCCGGCTGGGCCGACCAGCAACCCGACCAGAATGAACCCGATCACCGGGCTGACCCGGAAGCGCGCAAAGGCCGGAATGACGATCCCCGCCGACCCGAGGATCACGAGGGCGTCGGAAAAGCCCTGATTGTCTAACCGAAGTGCCATGGCGACAGACTAACCCGGTAATGTCGCGCTTGTCAGGTCGTTAATCGGGTGAAACGACGATGGGGCGATTCGTCCAATGCGGGTGAGGGCTAGGCGGGGCTAGGGCGCGATAATGATCCGCTATTCTGTGCCCCTCGCTCTCCTGTCCTGTCTGGCGCTCGGTGCCTGTGGCGATGACGGGCGGGCGCAACGATTGAAGGCGGCGGGCCCCAATCCCTCGCTCGACGCACTGATGCGGGTGGCCGATGCCGATGCGGGCGCGCGGACCTTCGGCCAGTGCCTGGCCTGCCATACGATCGGTAAGGGCGAGCTCGACCGGGCGGGGCCAAACCTGCACGGCATCATGGGCAAGCCGGTCGCGGGAGGCAGCGTACGGTTCGGCTATACCGCCGCGCTGATGAAGGTCGGCGGGCGTTGGGATCGGGCGACGATGAATCGGTGGCTGACTTCGCCGCAGCGCTTTGCGCCGGGGACGAAGATGACTTTTCCAGGCCTGCCCGATCCGCTCGCCCGAGCGGATGTCATCGCCTATCTGGAACGGGAGGGCCGGCAATAATCGTCGGCACCATTCGATAGCAGCGTGAAAAAGGGCCCGGAAACAATGCTTCCGGGCCCTTTCCTAACCATGTTTGGCAGGAATTACTGCCAATTAGCCATCGCGGTCTCGAGGTTGACGCGGATCGCCTCGAAGAACTGCTCGGTGGTCATCCAGGGCTGATCCGGGCCGATCAGGATCGCGAGATCCTTGGTCATCTGGCCGTTCTCGACGGTCTGGACGCAGACCTTTTCCAGCGTCTCGGCGAAGCGCACGACATCCGGCGTGTTGTCGAACTTGCCGCGATACTTCAGGCCGCCGGTCCAGGCGAAGATCGACGCGATCGGGTTCGTCGAGGTCGCCTTGCCCTGCTGGTGCTGGCGATAGTGACGGGTCACGGTGCCGTGCGCCGCTTCGGCTTCGATCGTCTTGCCGTCCGGGGTCATCAGGACCGAGGTCATCAGGCCGAGCGAGCCGAAGCCCTGCGCCACGGTGTCCGACTGCACGTCGCCGTCATAGTTCTTGCACGCCCAGACGAACTCGCCGTGCCACTTGAGGGCCGAGGCGACCATGTCGTCGATCAGGCGGTGCTGATACTCGATGCCCGCCGCCTTGAACTGCTCGGCGAATTCGGCGTCGAACACTTCTTGGAAGATGTCCTTGAAGCGGCCGTCATAGGCCTTCAGGATGGTGTTCTTGGTCGACAGATAGACCGGCCAGCCGCGGTTCAGGCCATAGTTCATCGAGGCGCGCGCGAAATCGCGGATCGACTCGTCGAGATTGTACATGCCCATGGCGACGCCGGCGGCGGGGAAGTTGAACACCTCCTCCTCGATCGACTCGCCATTCTCGCCTTCCCATTTCAGGGTCAGCTTGCCCTTGCCGGGGACCTTGAAATCGGTCGCCTTATACTGGTCGCCGAAGGCGTGACGGCCGACGACGATCGGGTGGGTCCAGCCGGGCACCAGGCGGGGAACGTTCTTGATGACGATCGGCTCGCGGAAGACCACGCCGCCCAGGATGTTGCGGATCGTGCCGTTGGGCGACTTCCACATCTTCTTCAGGCCGAATTCCTCGACGCGCTGCTCGTCGGGGGTGATGGTCGCGCACTTGATGGCGACGCCGTACTTCTGCGTGGCGTGGGCGCTGTCGATGGTCACCTGGTCGGCGGTCGCGTCGCGATTCTGGACCGACAGGTCGAAATAGGCCAGTTCGATGTCGAGATACGGCTTGATCAGGCGTTCGCGAATCCATTCCCAGATGATCCGGGTCATTTCGTCGCCGTCGATCTCCACGACGGGGGTGTTTACCTTGATCTTCGCCATATGCGCATCCTTCAGATTAGGCAGGTTTGGTGACGCGTCTAGGGGAGGGGGCGCGGCGGATCAACTGCCCTGAACATCACGCGAAAGGGCCGGGGCGAACCGAAAAGATTGTGCGATGGCCGGTGGACAGGTAGACAGGCCCGATGCCTTCGCTTGAAAAGCCCCCCGTCGCGACCACCACCGTCAAGTGGCGCTTTCCCGCCGTCCATCCCGAAGGGCGCAAATATGTGCTGATCGGGGCGGGCCTGACCCTGCTCGCGACATTGATCACCAAGGTGCTGTTCTGGCCGTTCGTCGGCCTGTGCATCTGGATCGCCGCCTTCTTCCGCGACCCCATTCGCACCACGCCGCAGGGCGAAGACCTGATCGTCGCGCCCGCCGATGGCTTGGTCACCATGATCCAGCGCGTTCCGATCCCGCGCGAGCTGATCGGCGAACTGGGCGAGGCGCCGCTGGTTCGCGTGTCGATCTTCATGTCGGTGTTCGACGTGCATATCAACCGCACGCCCGTCGCAGGCGTCATCCGTCAGGTCGTCTATATCTCGGGCAAGTTCCTCAACGCCGATCTCGACAAGGCGTCGGACGAGAATGAGCGCCAGCATTTCGTCGTCGAGGGGCGTGATGGCCGCAAATATGGCTTCACCCAGATCGCCGGTCTGGTCGCCCGTCGTATCGTGGGTTTCGTGAAGCCGGGGGATATGGTCGCAGCCGGTCAGCGTGTCGGCCTCATCCGCTTCGGCAGCCGCGTCGACGTGTACCTGCCCGATGACGTCACGCCGCAGGTTTGCCTGGGCCAGCGTTCGGTGGCGGGCGAGACGGTGATTGGCCGTGTCGGTGGCAAGCCGATGACCGGCATCGCTCAGTAAGCCGCGATCAAATGGCGCTTTCCCCCCGTTTCGCACGTCGCCGGGCCCTTGGCGAACCGCCCCGTGGCCTTCCCTTGCGGGCGATCATTCCCAATGCGGTGACCGCGCTCGCGCTGGTGTCGGGGCTGACGGGGGTGAAGTTCGCCATTGCCGGGTCGTGGGAAGCCGCCGTTACCATGATCATGGTCGCGGCCGTGCTGGACGGGCTGGACGGGCGGATCGCCCGGCTGTTGCGCGGGGAAAGCCGGTTTGGTGCGGAGCTGGATTCGCTCTCCGACGCCATTTCCTTCGGCGTGGCACCCGCGCTCATCCTCTATCTCTGGTCGCTCGAAAATCTGCCGCGCATCGGTTGGATCTGCGCCGTGCTGCAGGCCGTGTTCTGCGCTCTGCGCTTGGCTCGGTTCAACTCACAGCTTGATGTGACGGACCAGCCGCGCAAGACTGCCGGGTTTTTCACCGGTGTTCCGGCTCCTGCCGGTGCCGGGCTGGCGATGCTGCCACTGTATCTGTGGTTCTGGACGGGCGAACCTCTGTTCGCTTCACCCTATATCGTCGCGCCTTGGGTGGCTTTCGTCGCGCTGCTGATGGTGTCGAGCGTAGCCACGCTATCCTGGACCTCATTTCGCCTCCGTCGCAATGTACGGTTCGAGGCGCTGGCGATCATCGTCTTGGTTGGCGTGGCACTCATCTCCGCACCGTGGCATGCGCTGACCGCTTTGTGCCTGGCCTATCTAGCGAGCATCCCGTTCACGATGCTCGCCTATGCCCGGCTCAAGCGGCCACGCGGCGGCGGGCCAGCGAAGGTACAGGCGAACTTGCCGCCCAGCGCCTGACGGCGATACGACGCTCGGCCACCACTAGCGTTGCCAGCGGCGTGAAGGCGGGTTCGACATGGCCGGTGGCCAGATGCAGGATGCGACGCCATTGCGGTGCGATCATCATCGCAATGGTCGCGATCGCCGAGACCAGCGCACCCGTGAAAACCAGAACACTCACCACGATCATCATGATGTTCGCCTCCTGCCTGACTTTGCGATCCGGCATATTAACCGAACCGTAACCATCCAGATTTTCGTCGGGTTCCGTCATCGCTTTCGTGACAGCACGATGAGTCGTGCCAATTCCACGTCGTTGCGATGTCGTCATGCGACGATCAACCTGCATTCCCTGTTGTGATCACTCTATGTTCCGATCTTGTTCCAACGTCAAGAGGGCGCGGAACAAAAGTGAACGTCATTATTCGCTTGCATGGGGGTGGAGCATCGGCTAAGGGCGCGCCCCTCAACACCGCATGGGAAGCATCATATTTCGGTGCGCATGGGCTTTGCCCGCCGCGTCATCCGCTTCCCAGAGGACTAACCGGAAGGAATTATCTTATGGCGGCACCCGTCGTCACCATGCAGCAGCTGGTCGAGACCGGCGCGCACTTCGGCCACCAGACCCACCGCTGGAACCCGAAGATGAAGCCCTACATCTTTGGCGACCGCAACGGCGTCCACATCCTCGACCTGTCGCAGACCGTGCCGCTCTTCGCGCGCGCTCTGGAGTTCATCAGCTCGACCGTCGCGGGCGGTGGCAAGGTCCTGTTCGTCGGCACCAAGCGCCAGGCGCAGGAGCCGGTCGCCGAGGCCGCTCGTCGTGCTGGTCAGCACTTCGTCAACCATCGCTGGCTGGGCGGCATGCTCACCAACTGGAAGACGATCTCGAACTCGATCAAGCGCCTCAAGACCCTGGAAGAGCAGCTCTCGGGCGACACGCACGGCCTGACCAAGAAGGAAGTGCTGAACCTGACCCGCGAGCGCGACAAGCTCGAGCTGTCGCTGGGCGGTATCCGCGACATGGGCGGCATCCCGGACGTGATGTTCGTGATTGACGCCAACAAGGAAGAGCTGGCGATCAAGGAAGCCAACACGCTGGGTATTCCCGTCGTGGCGATCCTCGACTCGAACGTCTCGCCCGACGGCATCGCGTTCCCGGTTCCCGCGAACGACGACGCCAGCCGTGCGATCCGTCTGTACTGCGAGGCCGTGGCCATTGCCGCGACCCGTGGCAACAACGAGCAGCAGCGCCGCAGCGGCACCGACTTCGGTGCGATGGCCGAGCCGCCCGTCGAGGAAGCGCTGACCGTCGCCCCGACCGAAGCCGCCGAGCAGGCGGTCGAGGCCGAGCGCCAGATCGACGCGTAATCGCGTGAAAATGCCCCGCGATGCGGGCGGGGCGATCGTCGGCCGGACGGGGCAACCCTTCGGTCGGTGACATCGGCTTGACATGCAAGCCGTGCTAAGGGCCGCCTCCGATGGGGCGGCCCTACCCGCATCCCCCTTTTTAGACAGAGGATTGAGACAATGGCCGATATCACCGCAGCGATGGTCAAGGACCTGCGCGAAAAGAGCGGCGCGGGCATGATGGACTGCAAGAAGGCGCTCAACGAAGCCGCTGGCGACATGGACGCCGCTCTGGATTGGCTGCGCACGAAGGGCCTGGCGGCCGCGCAGAAGAAGTCGAGCCGTACCGCAGCCGAGGGTCTGGTCGGCGTCGCCACCAGCGGCACCGTGGGCGCTGCCGTCGAAGTGAACTCGGAAACCGACTTCGTCGCCAAGAACGACCAGTTCCAGGCGTTCGTGAAGGACGTGACCGAGATCGCGCTGAAGACCAGCGACGACGTCGAAGCGCTGAAGAACGAAGCGATGCCGCAGGGCGGCACCGTCGCCGAGGTGCTGACCAACAATGTCGCCACCATCGGTGAGAACCAGTCGCTGCGTCGCGCCAAGCGCCTTGAAGTGTCGAAGGGCGCGGTCGTGTCTTACGTGCACAACCAGCAGGCACCGGGCCTGGGCAAGATCGGTGTGCTGGTCGCGCTGGAATCGGATGCCTCGGACGAGGTTCTGCAGAAGCTGGGCAAGGACCTGGCCATGCACGTCGCGGCCGCCTTCCCGAAGGCGCTGAACGAGGAAGACCTGGACGAGGCCGAGATCGAGCGTGAGCGCGCGATCGCGACCGAAAAGGCCGCCGAGTCGGGCAAGCCCGCCGACATCATCGCCAAGATGGTCGAGGGCGGCATCGCCAAGTACCGCAAGGAGCACGCGCTGGTCAGCCAGCTGTTCGTGATGGACGGCAAGACTAAGATCAGCGACGTGGTGGCCAAGGCCGCCAAGGACGCCGGTGCCGAGATCAAGCTGGTGGACTATGTCCGCTTCCAGCTGGGCGAGGGCATCGAGAAGGAGGCGTCGGACTTCGCCGCCGAAGTCGCCGCCGCTTCGGGCGTGCCGCAGAAGGCGTAATTCCGGCATCGTCCCTTGATGGGACGATGATGGATCGAGGGGAGCGGCCGCCGCAGGGTGGTCGCTCCCTTTGCGTTTATGGCCCTGCTTATTCCGCCCCATCGTCGGACAAGGAGGAATGGTGGGCACAAAAACCCCTGCAACCCGCCGCTCCATGGTTGCCCGCCGCCCGGTCGCCGCCTAAGGTCCGCGCCACTTTCATGGCCAAGACACGAGAAACAATGACGACCCCGCCCTTCAAACGTATCCTTCTGAAACTGTCGGGCGAAGTCCTTATGGGCGAGGGTGGTCTGGCCATCTCGCCCGACATCACCGCGCGCGTGGCGCAGGAGATCGCCGATGTGCGCGCACAGGGCTATGAACTGTGCATCGTCGTCGGTGGCGGCAATATCTTCCGCGGTCTGTCGGCAGCGGCCAAGGGGATCGAGCGGGCGACCGCCGATTATATGGGCATGCTGGCGACCGTCATGAACGCGCTGGCGGTCCAGAACGCGCTGGAGCAGATCGGCGTCGATACCCGCGTCCAGTCCGCGATCCCGATGTCGAGCGTGTGCGAGCCCTTCATCCGGCGTCGTGCGATGCGGCATCTGGAAAAGGGTCGCGTGGTGATCTTCGCCGCCGGTGTCGGCTCGCCCTTCTTCACGACCGACAGCGGGGCCGCGCTGCGTGCCGCCGAGATGAAGTGCGACGCCCTTTTCAAGGGGACCAGCGTCGACGGTGTGTATGATGCCGACCCGAAAAAGGTCGCGTCCGCCACCCGCTACGACACGGTCAGCTATTCCAAGGTCCTGTCCGACGACCTGAAGGTCATGGACGCCTCGGCCATCGCACTGTGCCGCGACAACAACATCCCGATCGTCGTCTTCAACATCCGCGAACATGGCAATTTCGGTGCCGTGCTGTCGGGCCAGGGTGTGTCGACGATCGTCCAGAACGCAGGAGCTTAAATCATGGCAGCCTATGACAAGTCCGACCTCGAGCGCCGTATGCAGGGCGCGGTCGAATCGCTGAAGCACGACCTGAACGGCCTGCGCACCGGCCGCGCCTCGACGGCGCTGCTCGATCCCGTGACCGTCGAGGTTTATGGCAGCCACATGCCGCTGAACCAGGTCGCGACCGTCTCCGCGCCCGAGCCGCGCATGCTGTCGGTGCAGGTCTGGGACAAGTCGAACGTGTCGTCGGTCGAAAAGGCAATCCGCTCGGCAGGTCTGGGCCTGAACCCGATCAATGACGGCCAGACGCTGCGCCTGCCGATCCCCGACCTGACCGAGGAGCGCCGCAAGGAGCTCGCCAAGCTGGCCGGCAAGTACGCCGAGGGCGCGCGCATCGCAGTGCGCAACGTGCGTCGCGATGGCATGGACAGCCTGAAGGTCGACGAGAAGAAGGGCGTCTTCGGCGAGGACGAGCGCAAGCGCCACGAAACCGAGGTGCAGAAGCTGACCGACGCTACCATCGCCGAGCTGGATGCGGCGGCAGCGGCCAAGGAAAAGGAAATCCTGGGCAAGTGAGTCCTCCGGCCGCCTCGGCCCAGACGGCTCTGGGGTCGCTGGTGGCCGTGCCCGATACGGGTGCGGTCCCGCGTCACGTCGCGATCATCATGGACGGCAATGGCCGCTGGGCCAAACGCCGTCTGCTGCCCCGTTTCGCCGGTCATAAGGCCGGGGTCGATGCCGTGCGCCGGATCGCGCGTGCGGCGCGGGCGCAGGGAATCGAGGCGTTGACGCTTTATGCCTTCTCTTCGGAGAATTGGCGGCGGCCCGAGACCGAGATCAGCGACCTGATGGGTCTGTTGCGTATCTTCCTGCGCAAGGACCTGGCCGAGCTGGTGTCCGACAATGTGCGGCTGCGGGTGATCGGCGACTATCGCCGGTTTCCGGCCGATCTGGTCGCGATGATCGAAGATGCGGTCGAGCGGACGTCGACCAATACCGGCCCGATCCTGGCCATCGCCCTGAACTACGGCGCGCAGGCCGAGCTGGTCGAGGCGACCCGGCGGCTGGCGCTCAAGGTCGCCGCCGGTGAGATGGCGGCCGAGGCGATCACGCCCGAGGCGATCGAGGGCGAGTTGCAGACCAGCGGCCTTCCGCCGCTCGACTTGGTGATCCGCACCTCGGGCGAGCAGCGCCTGTCCAACTTCCTGCTGTGGCAGGCGGCCTATGCCGAGCTGTTGTTCGTCGATACGCTCTGGCCCGATTTCGACGAAGCGGCGCTGGCCGATGCGGTCGCCGAGTTCGGGCGGCGACACCGGCGCTTCGGCGGCCTGTGACCGATCCCGATATCCCGCCGACCGGCACGCCCGATGCGGTCCCGGTCAAGAGCATGTCCAACCTGACCAAGCGGGTGCTGGCCAGCATCGTGATGATCGCTGTGGCGAGCGTCTGTCTGGCGCTGGGCGGGCTGGCCTTCTGGCTGCTGGCGGTCGTGGTCGGCCTGTTCATGATGGCCGAATGGTCGGACCTGCTGAAGGTCGATGCCAAGCAGAAGCGACTGGCGCAGTTTGCGCTGTCGGTGCCGCTGGCCATCATGGCGCCGGGGCTGGCGGCCGGGCCGGGCTTTTTCGCGCTGGGACTGATCGCGGCCACTTTCTTCTTCTTGACCATCGTGTCGCGCCGTCCCGAATTCGGGGTGGGTGCGCTCTATGTCGGATTGCCGGTGTTCTCGCTGCTGGCGATCCGCCTGCATGAGGATGGGCTGGTATTGTCGCTCTGGGCGATGGCGCTGGTCTGGGCGTGCGACAGCGGCGCCTTCTTCGTCGGGCGGCAGTTCGGCGGGCCCAAGCTGGCCCCCTCGATCAGCCCGGCCAAGACCTGGTCGGGCCTGATCGGCGGCGTGACAGCGGCGACCCTGCTCGCGCTCGTCATGCGCTGGGCGCATGGCCTGCCGCTGCACCTCGTCATCGCGACGCCGGTCCTGGCGGTGCTGGCGCAGGGCGGCGACCTGTTCGAGAGCGCGCTGAAGCGGCGGGCTGGGGTCAAGGACAGCGGCAATGTCCTGCCCGGCCATGGCGGCGTGATGGACCGGCTGGACGGCATCGTGCCGGTCGCGCCGATCGCCGCGCTCCTGATCTTTCTGCCGGACCTTTTCTGATGCGTAGCGTGACGATTTTGGGGGCGACCGGTTCGGTCGGCACCTCCACGCTGGATCTGATCGAGCGCGAGCCGGACCGTTACCGTGTTCGCGCGCTGACCGCGAATTGCGATGTCGCCAAGCTGGCGGCGGCGGCGAAGCGGACCAATGCCGAACTGGCCGTGGTCGCCGACGAACGCTGCCTGGCCGATCTGCGCGACGCGCTGGCGGGGACCGAGACGCGGGTCGCGGGCGGCCGTGCAGCGGTGATCGAGGCGGCGGCGCTTCATGCCGACTGGACGATGGGCGCGATCGTCGGTTGTGCCGGGCTGGAACCTGCCATGGCCGCGATCGCCAATGGCGGCACGGTGGTGCTCGCCAACAAGGAACCGCTGGTGTCGGCGGGTGAAGTGGTGCTGGCGGCGGCGGCCAAGGCGGGGGCGACGATCCTGCCCGCCGACAGCGAGCATAACGCCATCTACCAATGTTTCGACTTTGCGCGGCCCGAGCGGGTTCGCCGCATCGTCCTGACCGCCAGTGGCGGCCCGTTCCGCGAATGGACCACCGAAGAGATGCGCCGCGTCACGCCCGAACAGGCGGTGGCGCATCCCAATTGGTCGATGGGCGCGAAGATCTCGGTCGATTCGGCGACGATGATGAACAAGGGGCTGGAACTGATCGAGGCCGCGCGGCTGTTCCCCGTGCCGTCCGATCGGATCGAGATCGTGCTCCACCCGCAATCGGTCATCCATTCGGCGGTCGATTATGTCGACGGGTCGATGCTGGCCCAGTTGGGGCCATCGGACATGCGCGTGCCGATCGCGCATTGCCTGGCCTGGCCGGACCGGATGCCGACGCCGATGGCACCACTCGATCTCGTGGCGCTGGGCCGGATGGACTTTGCCGCGCCCGATCCGGTGCGCTTCCCCGCGCTGCGCCTTGCCCGGGCCGCATTGGAGGCGGGGGGCGCTGCGCCTGCTGTCCTTAATGCCGCCAACGAGGTCGCCGTCGCGGCTTTTCTGGCCCGGCGTATCGGCTTCCTCGAAATTGCCGCAATCGTCGAGGATGTTCTCCATCGCTACGACCCGGCCCCGCCGGAAACGCTCGACGCGGTGATTGCCGTCGATGCGGAAGCGAGGGGACTGGCGGCCGAGCGCGTTGAGGATTGTATCGTTTGAGCGAAACCCCCGGCCTGTTGTTGACCATCCTGGCCTTTGTCCTCGCCATCGGCCCGCTCGTGTTCGTGCACGAGATGGGGCATTATCTCGCCGGGCGACTGTTCGGCGTGAAGGCCGAGACCTTCTCGATCGGTTTCGGGCGCGAGATTCTTGGCTTTACCGACAAGCGCGACACGCGGTGGAAGGTCGGCTGGCTGCCGCTGGGCGGCTATGTCAAGTTCGCTGGTGACATGAACCCGGCGAGCCAGGCGGATGCGGCGTGGCTGTCCCTGCCGCCCGAAGAACGCGCGCGGACGTTCCAGGCCAAGCCCGTGTGGCAGCGTGCGATCATCGTCGCGGCCGGTCCGGCGATCAATTTCGTGGCCGCGATCCTGATCCTGGCGGGCTTTGCCTATGCTTATGGCGAGATGGTGGTGCCGCCGGTCATCGGCCAGGTGATGCCGGGCAGTGCGGCGGCGACCACGACGTTGCGTCCCGGCGACCGGGTGACCGCGATCGATGGCCGGACCGTCTCCGACTTTTCCGACATCGCCCGCTATGTGCAGATTCGCGCGGGCGAGCGGGTGACGATCGCCGCGACCCGCGGCGGTACGCCCTTCACCACGGACGCGACGATCGGCACCGACGTTCAGCACGACCGCTTCGGCAACGAATATCGCGTCGGCCGTCTGGGCCTGCGTGGGGCGGGGACGGTCGATGTCCGCCCGGTCAGCCTGCTCCGCGCGCCCGTAGTCGCGGTCGAGCGCACTGGCGAGATCGTCCATATGATGGTCGAAACGCTGGGCCAGGTCATTTCCGGTCGCCGCTCCGCCAAGGAACTGGGCGGGCCACTCTCTATCGCCAAGGTGTCGGGCGAGCAGATTTCGCTCGGGCTTGACGCCTTTGTTTTCTTCATCGCGCTGGTCTCCATCAATCTGGGGTTCATCAACTTGTTGCCAGTGCCGATGCTGGATGGCGGTCATCTTTTCTTCTATGCGATCGAAGCGGTGCGGCGACGCCCCCTGGAGCCGGCGGCCCAGGAATGGGCATTTCGCGGCGGTTTGATCGCGATCCTGGCCCTGATGCTGTTCGTGACGTTCAACGATCTCGGCAATTTCGGGCTATGGAAAAATATCGCTGGCTTGATCGGGTGACGCCGATGGGGCAGGGCGCGACGACGACAGGGGTCGGTTCGACTTTTCTGGGGTGGGTTTGGTGACAGCAATGACGGGTATGAAGACTGTGCGCGCGGGCGCCATATTGCTGGCGGGCACGATGCTGTCCGGTGTTCCCGTCTGGGCGCAGACCGCGCCGACCGTGCCGGGGGCGGGTGCCGCCCCCACGCCGGTGGTGGCCCCAGCGCCGGTGCGGACGATCAAGACACTGCGCGTCGAGGGCGCACAGCGTATTGAGCCGGAGACGGTGCTCTCCTACACCAAGCTGCGCGTCGGCATGCCCTACACGCCCGAAACGCTCGACCAGGCGCTGAAGGACCTTCAGGCGTCGGAGCTGTTTGCGGACTTCTCGATCACCGGCGTCGAGAGCGGCGATATCGTGCTGCGCGTGCGCGAGAACCCGATCATCAACCGGGTTATTCTGGAGGGCAACAAGCGCCTAAAGGAAGACAAGATCAAGAAGGAGATCAAGCTCGCGCCGCGGCAGATCTTCACCCGGACCGCGGTTCGCCAGGACGTGGCGCGCATCGTCGAGCTGTATCGTCGCCAAGGCCGTTTCGGCGCGGTGGTCGATCCGAAGATGGTCAATCTTGACCAGAACCGCGTCGATGTGGTGTTCGAGATCAGCGAAGGGCCCAAGTCCAAGGTCCGCCAGATCAACATCATCGGCAACGAGAAATTCTCCGACGACGAACTGCGTGGTGCGATGTACACCAAGCAGTCGCGCTGGTTCCGCTTCCTGTCTTCGGCGACCAGCTATGACCAGGATCGCCTGGCCGCTGACCAGCAGAAGCTGCGCCTGTTCTATCTGACCAACGGCTATGCCGATTTCCGCGTGACCAGCGCGGTGGCCGAGCTGACGCCGGACAAGAAGGACTTCATCATCACTTACGTGGTGGAGGAAGGTCCGCGCTACAAGTTCGGCGACGTAAAGGTCGACAGCCAGATTCGCGACTTCGACAATGGCAAGCTGGCCGCCTCGCTGCCGATGAAGAAGGGCGAGTGGTACAACGCCAAGCTGGTCGAGGATTCGATCGACAGCCTCAGCCAGACGGCGGGCCTGTTCGGTTATGCCTTCACCAATGTCGAGCCGGACATCCAGCGCGACAAGGACGCGCTGACCATGTCGGTGACGTTCAACATTGCCGAAGCCAAGCGTACCTATGTCGAGCGGATCGACATCAACGGCAACACGCAGACGCAGGACAAGGTCGTCCGCCGCGAAATCCGCGTGGCCGAGGGTGACGCCTTCAACAGCTTCCAGGTTCGCCGCAGCCAGGATCGCATCAACTCGCTGGGCTATTTCCAGGAAAAGCTGGAGATCAAGCAGAACCCGGGCTCGACCCCCGACCGGATTGTGCTGGAAACCAATGTCGAGGAACAGTCGACCGGCTCGTTGCAGCTGTCGGCGGGTTATTCGTCGCTGGAACGCTTCATCATCCAGGCGAACATCACGCAGCGCAACTTCCGCGGCAAGGGCCAGGAACTGCGCGCAGGCGTCAACTATTCGGCCTATTCCAAGTCGATCGAACTGGGCTTCACCGAGCCTTATGTCTTCGACAAGAATATCGCGCTGGGCGTCGACGTGTTCCGCCGCGACTTTAACTCGTTCAACTATCTGGGCACCACCCGCCAGACGACCTACAGCCAGGTGTCGACCGGCTTCCAGGTGCGCGCGGGCGTGCCGCTGACCGAATATTGGTCGCTGTCGGGCCGCTATGGCCTGACCTATGATCAGGTCGGCTTGGCTTCGTCCTTCTTCAACGCGGACGGCACTTGTAACTATCAGTCGGCGGGTCGCTATCTCTGCGACTCGATCGGCAATCGCTGGACCTCGTCGATCGGCTACTCGCTGATCTATGACAGCCTGAACAGCCGCCTGCGCCCGACCGCCGGTCAGCAATTCTCGTTCAGCCAGGACTTTGCGGGTCTGGGCGGCGACGTGAAATATATCCGGACCCGCGCGCAGGGCGCCAAGTTCAAGGGGCTCGGCAAGGGCTTCGTGTTCTCGGTGCAAGGCGAGGGTGGTTATATCCATTCGCTGGAAAGCAGCCGGGGCCCGGGCATCGATCCGGTCCGCATCGTCGACCGCTTCTATCTGGGCGAGCCGCAGTTCCGTGGCTTCGACATTCGCGGTGTCGGCCCGCGCGTGCTGCGTATTCCCTATGTCATCGGTGCCGATGGCAGCCAGACCAAGCAGACCGATCGCAACCAGATCGTCGACGACTCGCTGGGCGGTCGCGCTTATTATCTGGCCCGTGCCGAGCTGGAAGTGCCGTTGGGCTCGGGCGCTCGGGAAATGGGCCTGCGTCCCAGCATCTATGTCCAGGCGGGTAGCCTGTGGGGCGTCACGCGCCCGTTGCCATCGCTCAACTTCCCGCAGGCGCGCGATGCCAGCGGCAAGCTGCTGTTCAACAAGGACGGTTCGCCCACGCTGGCGGCAGCGCCGCTGGTCGATAGCCAGGGACGGCAGGTGTATCAGGTGCCCAGCACCGCCGATGCCAGCATCGCCAACCAGCAGACCAACTGCGCGACGGGCTATGCGCCGCTGGGTAGCACGGCCTGCACCGGCACCACGGCCAATGTCGCGCTGCAGAACACCGCCTTCGCCGTCGAGGAATTCTACGGCGGCACGTGGAAGCCGCGCGTGTCGATCGGCGTCGGTGTGAACTGGAATTCACCATTCGGACCGCTGCGCATCGACTTGGCCAAGGCATTGGTCACGCAGCCGGGCGACGACCCCAAGCTCATCACTTTCAACGTAGGGACGCAGTTCTGATGAAGACGATTTCCAAGCTTCTCCTCGCGGCGGCGCTCGTCGCGCCGGCGGCGACCGTCGCGACCACCGCCAGCGCGCAGGTGAACGGCGTCGCCGTCGCCGACCCGCAGGGTGCGATCGCCGGTTCGCGCGCATGGACCGCTGCCCGCCAGCAGATCGAGACGACCTACAAGGCCCAGCTCGACCAGGCCGAGACCCGCCGCGCCGCGATCGGCCGCGAACTGGAGCCGCTGGTCCAGGCGTTCCAGACCGCCCGTTCGGCGCCCAACGCCAACCAGGCCGCGCTGCGCACCCAGGCCGAATCGATCCAGGCCAAGCAGCAGGCCGGTGAACAGGAACTCGCTCGCCTGACCCAGCCCGCCGCCCGTGCGCAGAGCTATGCGATCGAACAGATCCAGGCGCGTCTGGGCGAAGCGGTGCAGAACGCCGTGCGCGCCAAGAATGTCAGCCTGCTGGTCAGCCCGCAGGCGGTGCTGTTCATGCAGCCGACCGCCGACATCACGTCGGCCGTGACCGCCGAGCTGGATAAGCTGGTCCCGACCGTCAGCATCACGCCGCCCGCCAACTGGCAGCCGGGCCAGCAGGGTCAGCAGCAGGGTGCCGCTCCCGCCGCGACCGCGCCGGCCGCCGCCGCCCCGGCGCCTGCCCGTCGCCAGAACAGCGGCCGGTAATACGTCCGTGAGCGAGACGGAAAAGACCACCATGGGCCCGCTCGATATCGGGCGGGTCATGGCGGCCCTGCCGCACCGCTATCCGATGCTGCTGGTCGATCGTGTCGAGGAAATCGTCCTCGACACGTCGATCCGCGCGGTGAAGGCGGTGACGATCAACGAGGGCTTCTTCCAGGGGCACTTCCCCGGCCGTCCGATCATGCCGGGCGTGCTGATCGTCGAGGCGCTGGCGCAGGCCGCTGGCGTGCTGGCGGTGGAAAGCCTTGGCCTCGCCGGGTCGGGCAAGCTCGTCTATTTCATGGCGATCGACGGCGCCAAGTTCCGCAAGCCCGTGGAACCCGGCGTCCTCCTCCATCTGGAGGTCGAATTCGTCCAGAAGCGGTCGAGCGTCTGCAAGTTCGCAGGGGTCGCCAAGATCGACGGCGTGACCGTCGCCGAGGCGAATTTCACCGCGATGATCGCCGATCCGCCCAAGGCCGCCTAATCGAACGCTTCGCCGGTAGGCGGGGCGCTCCCGTACTTTGACTAAGGACGCGCGGTCCGCTATGGGCCGCGCTTCCCGTTTCCAGGCTGGTCGGAACCAGCCATTTTCGGAGCATTATCATGAAGACCGATACGCACCCCGACTATCACATGATCAAGGTCCAGATGACCGACGGCACGGTGTTCGAGACCCGCTCCACCTGGGGCAAGGAAGGCGACACGATGCAGCTCGACATCGATCCGCTGGCGCACCCGGCCTGGACCGGTGGTCGTGGCTCGCTGCTGGATACCGGCGGCCAGGTCGCGCGCTTCAACAAGCGTTTCGGTGGCGGTCTCACGCTCCGCAAGTAATCGCCTCGCCCCCTGGGGGTGAACGACAAAGGGCCCGGTGCTTCCCTCGCGGAGTGCCGGGCCTTTTTGCGTCGAGTGCGAGTGGATGACGAAAATTTTCAAAATGCGGTTTGCGGTCCATTAACCAGCGCTGTGCAACATAGCCTCATGTTTGCCGCCGAATTTGAACCCGCCGAATATACCAACCGCCGCCGCGCCCTGCGGAAGGCCGCGGCGCTCGATACCGAAATGGATCGAGGCGGGCTGTCCCGGGCTTTGTGCCGGGTGCTCGACATCTCGGTTCATGGTGCGCGGCTTCAGACCTATACCTCGCTTCGGCGCGGCTCGGACATCTGGTTGCGCCTGCCCCAGGTGGGCGAGGTCGCCGCGCATGTCGTCTGGGCCACCGACTTTGCCGCCGGCTGCCAGTTCGAAAAGCCGCTGGCACCGGAGGCGTTCGAGATTCTCGCACCGCTCACCTGATCGGGGCGGCGGGCTGGTCAGCCCGGTACGGTTGCGCTACGCAGTGGCAAAGCCGTAACAAATGGAACCATCTTGACCTTGCCCGTCACCCCCGCGACTGCGCCCGCAACCGTGTTGTCGCGCAGTGAAGACAGCGTTGCGGCCGTCAGCGTGACCGAGCTGTTCACGATCGGCATCGGCCCGTCCAGCTCGCATACGGTCGGCCCGATGCGCGCGGCCAAGGCCTTTGCCACCGAAATGCTCGACACGGGCCTGGTCCCCGACCGGGTGCAGGCCGAACTGTTCGGCTCGCTTTCGCTTACGGGGCGCGGCCACCATAGCGACCGGGCGGTCCTGCTCGGTTTGGCCGGCGAGACGCCCGAGACGGTCGATCCAGACGCGATCGAGGCGATGCTGGCCGCCATTGCCGAAACGGGGCGAATCACGCTCGACGGGCGGCATGTGATGCCGTTCGATTATGAAGCGGACCTGCTGTTCCGCCCCGGTTTCCTGCCCGCTCATCCCAATGGCATGGTCTTCACCGCTTTCCTGCCCGACGGCAGCGCGGTCGTCCGCCGCTTCTATTCGATCGGCGGCGGCGCGATCCGCATGGAGGGGGCGGAGGCCATGCGCACCAACCGGCGACTGGCACATCCCTTTGCCTCGGGCGCGGAATTGCTGGCGCGGACCGCCGACACGGGCCTGTCGATTGCCCAGATCGTGCGTGCCAACGAAGCCGCTTGGCGCGAGGATGCCGAGACCGACGCATTTCTGGACCGCGTGCGCGACGCCATGTGCGGCGCGATCGAGCGGGGCTGCGCCGCCTCGGGTATCCTGCCTGGCGGCCTGAAGGTTCAGCGGCGCGCGCAGGCGATTCGGCAGAAGCTGCTCGACCGCGGTCCACGCACCGACCCCAGCCTGGTGTTCGAATGGGTCAGCCTGTGGGCGCTGGCGGTGAATGAGGAAAATGCGGCGGGGGGTCGGGTCGTCACTGCACCCACCAACGGCGCAGCGGGGGTAATCCCGGCGGTGCTGCGCTATTACGAGACGTTCGTCCACGGCGCGACCCGCGACGGCGTTCGCACCCTATTGCTGACGGCAGCGGCGGTGGGGATGCTCTACAAGAAGCGCGCCTCGATCTCGGCGGCCGAGATGGGCTGCCAGGGCGAGGTCGGCGTCGCCTGCTCGATGGCGGCGGCGGGTTTGGCGGCAGCGCTGGGCGGAACCCCGGCACAGGTAGAAAACGCCGCCGAGATCGGCATGGAGCATAATCTCGGCCTGACCTGCGATCCGATCGGCGGGCTGGTCCAGATCCCGTGTATCGAGCGCAACACGATGGGCGCGATCAAGGCGATCAATGCCGCCTATCTGGCGCTGCACGGCGACGGCAACCACATCGTCAGCCTGGACCAGGTGATCGAGACGATGCGCCAGACCGGCGAGGACATGAAGTCCCAATATAAGGAAACCAGCCTCGGCGGCCTCGCGGTCAACGTCGTCGAGTGCTGATCACGTCCCCGCCGCCCAGCGGATCGCGTTGGTCAGGATGCGGTGATAGTCGGGATCGTCATAGAGTTCGGGCTCATGCCCCAGCGCCGAATAGAAGACCCGGCCCTTGGTGCGCGGGTTGATCCACATGATCGGGTGCGTGCCCATGCGCAGGCGCTCGCCGGGGCGGTAGCTCGTCTCGTCCAGCTGGGCGAGGATGGTCATGCCCTTGATGGCCGGATTGCTGTCGAAGCTGTACCACTCGTCGCGTGGCGTCCAGGGTGTCTTCACCCCGGCCATGATCGGGTGACGGGGTTGGACGATCTCGACCCGGGCGGGCTGGATATGATCCGCGCCGTTCGGATGGCCGGTGAAGGTCGTGCCGATGATCGTGTCGACATACCAGGGCGACGTGTGGCTGTTATCGCCCGCCGCGTGCAGCGCGACCACGCCGCCACCATGCGCGACGAAGCGGGCGAGGGCCGCCTGTTGCTCCGGTGTCATGAACTCGCCGCTGGCGCTGTTGAGCACGACGACCGAGAAATGGGAAAGCTGGTCGTCGTTGAAGACGGCGGCATTCTCGGTCGTGAAGCTGGGACGGCCGAGCCGCTTGGCGATGTCGGCCAGGACGGCGTTGGAATGTGGGATATGCTCGAAATGCCGCCAGCCATTGGTCTTGGAGACGATCAGTACGCCATGCTTCAGTCCGGCGGGCAGGGTGGGGCCTTCGGTGTCGACCACCTTGGGCGGCAGATGCGGGTCGGACGGGGCTTGCGCCACCGCGACCAGCGCGATCATCACCAGTGTTTTCAGCATCATCCGTCTCCCTTTTTGGGGACGATATCAAATCCTCCCCGGCACGGGGAGGGGGACCATGCGGAGCATGGTGGAGGGGGCTTTCCACCAAGGACACTTCTTGCGGAAGTCCCCCTCCGTCAGCGCTGGCGCGCTGCCACCTCCCCGAATCGGGGAGGATTATGTATCAATCCGCTGCAATTGGACCGTCATGCGGCTTGGGACGTCGGGTGAACCAGGTCAGCCCCGCCAGCACGATGCACAGCCACGCCGAGACGTAGAAGATATCGGTCGAGGCCAGTAGATAGGCTTGGCCCACCATCTGTCGTGTGACCGCCGCCGCCGCCTGGGTATCGGTCAGGCCCAGATGGTTGAGCCCCATCCGCGCCATCTGCCACACCGGGTTCTGGCCGATCGCCTCCGACAGATGCGCCTGGTGCATCGCCTCGCGCCGGTCCCACATGGTGGTGGTCAGCGACGCGGCAAAGCTGCCCGCCGTGATGCGCGCGAAGTTGGAGATGCCGGTTGCCGAAGGAATGCGATGCTGTGGCACGCCGTCCAGCGCGATGGTCAGCATCGCGAGGAAGAAGGTGCTCATCGCAATGCCCTGTACCATCAGCGGCAGCACGAAATCGCTGAAGCTCGCCTGCGTATTCAGCCCCGAACGCATCCAATAGGACAGACCGAAGGCGGCAAAGGCGATCGTCGCCATGATCCGCGCATCGACCTTGCCCGACAGCCGCGCGACGACGGGGGTCAGGACCACCGCCACCGCCCCGCTGGGCGCGGCAACCAGGCCCGCCCAGGTCGCGGTATAGCCCAGCTGCGTCTGCAACCAGAGCGGCAGCAGCAGCGTGTTGGCGAAGAACACCGCATAGCCTAGGCAGAAGGACAGGGTGCCGATGCTGAAGTTGCGGCCCTTGAACAGCGACAGGTCGACCGCCGGATTGGCGTCGGTCAGTTCCCAGATCAGCCAGGCGATGAAGCCGACGATCGCGATCACCGTCATCACGACGATCCGGGTCGACTGGAACCAGTCGTCATTCTTGCCCAGGTCGAGCATCATCTGAAGCGCGCCGACCCAGACGACCAGCATGATCAGTCCGACCTTGTCGATCGGCAGGTTGCGCGTCGGCGTCTCGCGGCTCGACAGTCCGCGCCAGCATACGCCCGCGCAGAACAGGCCGACCGGCACGTTGATCAGGAAGATCCAGCTCCAGTGATAATTGTCGGAGATGTATCCGCCCAGGATCGGCCCCATGATCGGCGCGACCAGTGTCGTCATCGACCAGATGCCGAGCGCCGTCGACCGCTTCTGCGGCGGGAAGATCGAGATCAGCAGCGCCTGGCTGCCCGGGATCATCGGTCCCGACACCGCGCCCTGCAGCACGCGGAAACCGATCAGCGACGACAGGTTCCACGCGATGCCGCACAGGAACGAGGCGATGGTGAACAGGAAGACCGAGACGCAGAAGGTGCGCACCACCCCGAACTTGCCCATCAGCCAGCCGGTCAGCGGCACCGCCACGCCGTTGGCGACGGCGAAGGCGGTGACGACCCAGGTCGAATTATCCGAGCTGACGCCCAGATTGCCCGCGATGGTCGGCAGCGAGACGTTGGCGATGGTCGAGTCGAGCACCTGCATGAAGGTGCCCAGCGCCAACGCAAAGGCGATGAGCGCCAGCCGAGCGCCTTTCAGCGGGGCGGGGCCATCCCCCGCGCCCGCCTGTGCGGGGGCCCCAGCCATCAGCGGTTCGCCGCGATGATCTGCGCGATCCGGGCTTCGATCGCCGGATCGTTACCGTCGGTCGCGCGCGTCTGATAGGCCTGGGTGGCGGCGGTGCCGATACGCGGGCCGTTCTGGTCGGCGGTGTCCACGGTGACGGTCGCGGACAGGCCGACGCGCAGCGGGTTCTGGCGCAGCTCGTTGGCATTGAGCCCGATGCGCACCGGCACGCGCTGGACGATCTTGATCCAGTTGCCGCTGGCATTTTGCGGCGGCAGCAGGGCGAAGGCGTTGCCGCTGCCTGCACCCAGGCCGATGACCTTGCCGTGATAGACGATCTTCCCGCCATACATATCGGCGGTGATCGTCGCGGGCTGGCCGATGCGCAGGTCGCGCAGCTGGGTCTCGCGGAAATTGGCATCGACCCACAACCGGTCGAGCGGCACCACCGCCATCAGCGGGGTTCCGGCCGCGACCTGCTGGCCCACCTGCACCGTACGCTGGGCGATGACGCCATCGATGGGTGCGGTGATGTGCATATGGCTGCGCATGATGGCGGCGCGGCGATAGGCGGCGATCGCGGCAAGCACCGCCGGGTTGGTGTTGACGTCGGTGCCCTGCACGGCGGTCCGCGCCTGGGCGGCCTGGGCCCGCGCGAGTGTCAGGTTGGCGGTCGCGACCTTGACCGCATCGGCGGCGTGCGACAGCTCCTCGCCCGACACCGCGCCTTCGGCGGCCGCGCCCTGGCGGCGGGCATAGTCGGCGCGGGCACGGGTCAGCTCGGCCTGGGCCTGGACGATGGCGGCGCCACTCTGGTTGACCTTGGTGAAGTCGGCACGGGTCGCGCGGACCGCGCGCGCCAGCTCGGCGGCGGCAGAGGCGAGGCCGACATCGGCGGTCGCGGGGTCGAGGTCGAGCAGCGGCGCACCCGCCTTCACCGTCTGGGTATTGTCGGCATGGATGGCCAGCACCGTACCCGGATCGCGGGCGGTGATCGCCACCACGTCGCCCGCGACATAGGCGTCGTCGGTCTCTTCCTCGGGCTTGGCGAGCAGGAAATGGAACACCGCCCAGACGATGGCGGCGGCGACCACGACGATCGCCAGGATGGTCAGGCCAAGCTTGCGGGCCTTGGGCTTGCCGCCATTCGGAGCCTGGGTCGTGGGGGCGGCGGGGGAGGCGGCTTCGGTGTCGCTCATTGCGTGATACCCTGCGAAGAAGAGGAGAAACCGCCCCCAAGGGCGACGGCCAGCGCGATGCGCGCCTGGACCGCATCGGCGGCGAGATTGGCGTCGGCCTGATCGGCCTCCAGCTGGCGGATGTCGGGGTCGATCAGCCCCAGTTGCGATTGCAGGCCGCTCGACACGCGGATGGCGTTCAGGCGGCGGGTTTCGGACAGGCCGCGCACGACTTCCGCTTGGCGGGCGCGTTCGGTGGCGAGCGTCCGGCTGCGCGTCACGGCATCGGCGGCCTCGCGCACCGCGCCGACGATGCGGTTGTTATAATCGGCGGTGGCGAGGTCGAGTGCGGCGGTCGCCCCGGCCAAACCGGCGCGCAGCCGTCCGCTGTCGAAGATCGGCAGATGGAGGGCGGGGCCAGCCCCCACCGTGCCCGCATCGGCGGTGAACAGATTGCCCAGCCCGACCGCCTGTAGACCCGCAAACGCCATCAGGTTCACGTTGGGGAGGAAAGCCTTGCGCGCGACCTCCTGTCCCTTGGCGGCGGCATCGATCCGCGCGAGCGAGGCGGCGATGTCCGGGCGGCGCGACAGCAGGTCGGCGGGCACCGTGGCGGGAATGGGAAGGGCTGCGTCAAAGGCGATATGGGTCGGCGCGATGGTCGCCGGATAGTCCAGTCCGCGTCCGGCCAGGGCGGCCAGCGCGTTGCGCGACAGGGCCGCCTGCGCCTCCGCCCGGGCGAGCGCGACTCGCGCCTGGGCCAGCAGCGTCTGCGCCCCGGCGGCGTCGATCTGGCTGGCGAGCTGATGCCGGATGCGCGTCTGCACCAGGCCCAGCGAGCGGGTGCGCGTGTCGATCGTCTGGCGCGCGATCGCCGCCTGTCGCTCGGCCCGGGCCAGCTCGACATAGGTCTGGGCGACCGACCCGGCGAGCGCCAGCCGCGCGGCCGTCACATCGAGCGTGGCGGCACGGGTCGAGGCGCGCGCGGCGTCGATCGCGGCGGCCTGTCGTCCGAACAGGTCGATGGTCCAATTCAGATTGGCCTGCGCCTGGCCCAGCCACTGCATCGTGCCCGCATAGGGCGGTGGGATGATATAGCGGCCCGAGAAGCGGTTATACTGTTCCTGCGCGTCAAGCGTGGCGGAGGGGCCGTTATCGGCCCGGCGGCTGGCCAACACTGACTCGGCCTGGCGCAACCGGGCCAGCGCGATATCCAGCGATGGGTTGCCCGCCAGTGCGTCACCGACGATCCGGTCGAGTTGCGGATCGCCCAGCCCCCGCCACCAGTCGGCGGCGACCAGCGGGGCCTGCGCCTGGCCAAGACCGAGCGTTTCCGGCGTTTTGGGCGTCAAGCCGGGATGCCCCTGTGGTACCGAACAGCCAGCCAGCAATAGGCCGGTCAGAAGGGCGAAACGCTTCATGCGACGGTCTCCAGGGTGTTGCGCAGGCGCAGGAGGTAGCCGAGGAACCGGGCGACATCCTCGCCTGGCCAGTCGGCCATCCAGTCGTTCCACTGGGCCATGACCTTTTCCTTGCAGCGGTCGGTGACGACCCGCCCCGCCTCGGTCAGCGACAGGCGAACCACGCGGCGATCGGTGGTGCAGCGCGACCGTTCGATCAGGCCGCGTTCCTCTAGCGTGTCGAGAATGCGGGTCGTCGCACCGGTGTCATGGCACAAATGGCGCGACAGCTCGGCCGCGGTGCCGCCCACGCCGTAATGCAGCGCCATCAGGGCGCTCCACTGGGTATGCGTGACCTCTTCGTCGGCGAAGACCGGTTCGAGCCCTATCCGCGCAAGCTGAAAACAGCGTTTCGTCAGGTAACCGACGGAACGCTCGGGATCGAAGGGGTCTGGATCGGATAGGGACATATTGCTGCAATGGCAATCATTGCCGTGGCAGTCAATTCTCGTTGCGATCATGACATGATTTTCATGATCGCTCTCTTCGGCTCGGCTTTTGGGCCTCACAAACGAAAGCGGCGTGAAAGGCCTATGCCGTTCACGCCGCTCAAGGTTTTCGAATGGAAAAGGTCTATTTGTCCGTTTTGTAGCGGGGCTGTACGCGTCCCGCCTCGTCAGCGGCCTGACGGATCAGCTGGACATTGCGCTTGATCGAAGCAGCCAGGGTGGTGCGGATCGCCTCGTCCGCATCCGATCCTGCCGGAACCTCGCGCAGCAGCTGCAGCCATTCGCCGATGGCCTCGTCATGCTGGCCCTTAAAGTCCTTTTCCATCGCGAAGTAGAAGCGCGCCCGCGGATCGCGCGGGTCGAGGGCCAGCGCCTTGCGGAAAGCGTCCGCGGCTCCGGCGGGCAGGCCGACGCCTTCGGGTTTGGTCGTCTGCATCAGCGTTTCGCCCAGCGCCGACCAGGCCAGCGGCTGGTTGGGATCGATGGCGAGCGAGGCACGATAGGCGGCCCCCGCCTCGTCGAAGCGACGCTTGGCGAGCAAGGCATCGCCCAATTCCTTTTGCGCGGCGGCGCTGCCCGGTGCCTTGGCAGCGGCGGCCTGGGCCGCGCCGGGATCGGCGGCCGGGGCCGGACGCTCGACGAAGACCGGCGTTGGCGCGGCCTTTTCCACCGGGCGGCGCAGCAGTCCGCGCGCGGTGATGGCCAGGATGATGAGGACGAGCACGACGCCCGCAATGACGAGGAGCTTCTTGCGGCGTTTCATGGATCATCCCTGCTGCTGGCGTCGGACGGGCCTATCACCCGATCGATCTTGAGATAGGGTAAAAGCCGATCGGGAGCGAGGGGCCTGTATGATCCTGGGACAGTCGTCGGGGCGACCCGAACCGTATCGGGACGATATGAACCGTATTGGGACTCGGCCGTGAGGATCAACTATGGTGCTGACGCGCTCTATCCCCCATCACAGGATGCAGATGAACGTTTATAGCGGTCAGGGAGACTGATGGTGGCTGGTATTGCAAAGATGATGGCTGTGGCGGGTATCGTCGCCGGTGCCATGGTGTCGACCGCCGCAAGCGCGGGCACCCTGACCTCGGTGGCGGGCGACCAGACGCCGCGCGCCGGTTCGGTCACGGTCGATTTCAACAGCAACGGCACGCCGGGACAGACGAACCTGCCTAACGGCTTTTCGCTGACCGGCGGCGGCCTGCTGACGACCGGTTCGTCCAATGGCTGGTCCGCGCCGCTTGGTGACACCACCCAGTATCTGATGGTCAATGGCGGCAAGAGCGCGACCTTGAGCACCGGCGGCCAGGGTTTCGATGGCGTCAGCCTCTATTGGGGTTCGGCCGACTCGTACAACACGCTGTCGATCCTCGACACGGCGGGTCAGGTCATCAAGACCATCACCGGCCTCGACTTTGCCGCGCCGGGTGCGGACGCATTGTTCAGCAACCCCAGCAGCCCGAAGTACAACCAGTATGTCACCTACACGCTGGACAGCCTGACCGGCCAGAAGATCGGCGGCCTGAAGTTCGCCTCGGGTCAGACCGCGTTCGAGCTGGATAACGTGTCCTTCTTCAACACCGCGCCGACCTCCGTGCCGGAGCCTGCCACGCTGACCCTGTTCGGCGCGGGCATCGGTGGCCTGATCGCGGCGTCGCGTCGTCGTCGCAAGAAGACCGCCTGAGATCAGGTTTCCGGAAATTCAGTCGGTTACGGCTGGGTCTGACGGACGAGAAAGGGTGGCTGAGGCCGCCCTTTTTTGTGCCCGTCGTTCGGGGCGAGGGAAGGACGGCTCGGCAGACCATGTCCGAACGCAAAGAGCCCCGCCGTCACGGATGGGGACGGCGGGGGCTCGAAGACGCCAAGGCGCTCAGACGGCGGCGCTGTTCAGCGTTTCCATCTCGCCCATCACGCGCGCCTTGCGGCCATAGACGAATTCGAAAAGCGGGCTGGCCATCATGGTGGTGACGATCGCCATCAGCACGAGCATGGAGAAGAGCGTCGGACCGATAATCCCCTTTTGCAGCCCGATATTGATGATGATCAGCTCCATCAGCCCGCGCGAGTTCATCAGCGCGCCGATGCCCATGGCGGTGCGATTGTCCTCGCCGCAGACGCGTGCCGCCAGGTAGCAGGCCCCGAACTTCGCGGCGATCGACGCTGCCAGGATGCCTAGCGCGATCAGCAGAAGCGGCACTGAATTCACCATGTCCATCCGCGTGTTGAGCCCGGAATAGGTGAAGAACATGGGCAGCAGCAGGACCACCGCCAGCGGTTCGACCTTCTTCTTCAGCTCGGTCACGAACAGCCCGCGGGGCATGAACACGCCCAGGATGAAGCCGCCGAAAATACCGTGCACGCCGATCGCGTCCATGATGAAGGCGGAGATGCAAAAGGCCATCAGCGTGACGGCCAGCACCGTGGTCGACATCTCGCCCCTGGCCTCGACCGCGCGGCCGAGCGGCGCGAGCAGGCGGCGGCCGAACAGGATGAGCAGGCCGACATAGATCACCGCTCCGCCGATCGCCAGGATCGCGACGCCGGGGCCGCCGCCGAAGGTCGCCAGCACGATGGCAAGCACACACCATGACGCAGCATCGTCGAACGCCCCCGCCGCCAGCGACAATGTGCCCAGCGGACTGTTGGCCAGCCCGCGTTCGTTAATGATCCGCGCCAGCATCGGAAAGGCGGTCAGCGCGATGCAGGCGCCCATGAACAGGGTGGCGTTGGCCTGGCTGATCCCGGCCGCGAACAAGCCGGGCACGGTCAGCAGCATCGGGGTAATCGCGACCGCGATCAGGAAGGGGGCCAGCACGCCCGAGGCGGACACCGCCATCGCGCTCTTCGCCTTTGACTGGAAATGATCGAGCCTGAGCGTCAAGCCGACCAAGAACATGTAGAGCGCCACACCCAGCTGCGATCCGGCATACAGGACGTTGCGGGTCTCCTTGGGAAAGATGGCACCCTGGAGTTCGGGGAAGAACAGCCCCAGCAACGAGGGGCCCAGGACCACTCCCGCGATCATCTCGCCGACGACGGGCGGCTGCGCGAGGAAGCGTTGCCCCGTCCAGCTGACGACGCGACAGGCCAGCAGGATGACCGCCAGTTGCAGGAAGAAGTGGATGCTGTAGTCGCCGGGCACATAGCTGGCCGCGGCGCCCGCGGTGGCGGGCCCGTGCGGAGACAGGATACCGCTGGCTGTCTTCCAGAAACTGTCGATCGCGTCGTTCATATGGTGATGGTCCCCTCCCTGTTCCCGACCGCATGAACGATCGGCGTCGCGATAGCGAGGGCAAGCGGCATCATCTTGCAATGGGAATATGCGGCCGTGGCGCGGATTTCCCACCATTTCCGGCCCAGTGTGTTTCGCATGCTACGGAGAAAAGGCGGGTTTGCGGCGACGGAGGCGCTAACCTGTTGCGGTTTCGTCCAGGATGTCGGCGGCACCGAGTGACCGGAGCGAATCGACGCCTCACCCTTCCCGCCCGCCTGGGCAGGGGGAAGGGTGAGGGAACCATCAGGCGATGGCGGGCAGCTTGTCCAGATGCTTCTCCAGCGTCAGCGGATAGTCGCGGATACGTACGCCGGTCGCATTGTAGACGGCATTGGCCACCGCCGCGCCGACACCGCACAGGCCGAGCTCGCCGACACCCTTGGCCTTCATCGGATTGGCCTTGTCATCGGCTTCCTCCAGGAAGATCACCTCCTGATGCGGAATGTCGGCATGGACCGGCACTTCATAGCCCGCCAGGTCATGGTTGACGAAGAAACCGAAACGCTTGTCGACCGCCAGTTCCTCCATCAGGGCCGAGCCGACGCCCATAGTCATCGCGCCGATCATCTGGCTGCGCGCCGCCTTCGGGTTCAGGATACGCCCGGCCGCGCAGACGGCCAGCATCCGCCGCAGCCGGGTGACGCCGGTATAGACATCGACACCCACCTCGACGAAGTGCGCACCGAAGGTGGAGAGCTGATAAGTCTTGTCGAGCGTGCCGAACTCGATCCTGTCTTCGGCGGTCAGCGGACCGGCGGATGCCGCGTCACGCAACTTTACCGATCGATTGCCGCCCGTGACCTGGCCATCGGCAAAGGTCAGATCGGCCGAGTTAAAGCCCAGCCGTTGCGCCACCGCCTCACGCAGTTTGACGCAGGCGGCATAGACGCCCGCCGTTGCATTGGCCGCGCCGAACTGACCGCCCGAGCCGGCCGACACGGGATAGTCGCTGTCGCCCAACCGGACGTCGACGGCCTCCATAGGCAGGCCCATCATCTCAGCGGCGGTCTGGGCGATGATCGTGTAGCTGCCCGTGCCGATATCGGTCATGTCGGTTTCGACGAGGACGCGCCCGTCCTGGCCCAGCGTCACCCGCGCCGCCGACTTCATGTTCATATGGTTGCGGAAGGCCGATGCCACGCCCATGCCGACCAGCCAGCGCCCGTCGCGGACCTGGGCGGGCTTGGCGTTGCGCTGCGACCAGCCGAAGCGCTGTGCGCCTTCTTCCAAGCAGCGGACGAGCTGGCGCTGCGAGAAGCGGCGCTCGGGCTTTTCGGGATCGACCTGGGTGTCGTTCTTCACGCGGAAGGCGACCGGGTCCATCCCCAGCTTTTCCGCCATCTCGTCCATCGCGATTTCCAGGGCCATCATGCCCGGTGCCTCACCCGGCGCGCGCATCGCATTGCCCTCGGGCAGGTTGAGGACGGCCAGCCGCATCGAGGTCAGGCGGTTCGGTCCGGCATAGAGAAGCTTGGTCTGGTTGACCGCCGTCTCGGGACCGCCGCCGGGCAGGTCACCCGAGCCGCTTTCATGCGCGATCGCCTGGATTGCGCCGTCCTTGGTCGCGCCGATGCGGATACGCTGCGTCGTCGCGGGGCGATGGGTGGCGTTGTTCGCCATCAGCGGCCGCTGCATCGCAACCTTGACCGGCCGTCCCGCCGCCTTCGCCCCTAGCGCCGCCATGACGGCATCGGCACGCAGGAACAGTTTCCCGCCAAAGCCACCACCGACATAAGGCGAGATCAGCCGCACCTTTTCCTTGGGCAGTCCCAGCGTCTTGGCCAGGTCGCCATGGCCCCAGGCGATCATCTGGTTCGAGGTCCAGACGGTCAGCTTGTCGCCCTCCCACGACGCGATCGAGGCGAACGGCTCCATCATCGCATGGCTGTGGTCGGGAGTGGTGTAGGTCGCGTCGAGTTTCACCGGTGCGGCGGTGAAGGCGCTCTCGAAACTGCCGGTCCGGTCTTCCTTGCCGGGCTTGCCTTCTTCGCCACCGGTCAGCGGAGCGGACTTCAGGCCCTCAGCCAGGTCATATTGGCCCTTGCCGCGCTCATAGTCGATGCGGACCAGCCCGGCGGCGGCGCGCGCCTGCTCGAAACTCTCCGCGACGACGATGGCGACTGCCTGGTGGTAATGGTCGATGTCGGGGCCACCGAGCAGCTTGACCGTGTTGAAATTGCCCTTGCCCAGCGGGCCCGCCTCATTGGCGGTGACGATCGCCAGCACGCCCGGCGCGCCGCGCGCATCGTCCAAATTCATTGACCGGATACGCCCCTTGGCGACGGCTGCGCCGATGATCCAGCCATAGGCGGCATTCGGCGCCTCCTTGTGATGCTCATAGGCGTAAGCGGCCATGCCGGTCGTCTTGCGCGGACCGTCGATCCGGTCCTGCGCACGGCCGACCACGGTCATGCGGTCGATGGGATTGGTGCCCGCAGGCTCGGTGAACTTCATGCGGTCCTCGCCTGGTTGATCGTCGCTGCCAGCGTTCGTTCGACAAGCGGCAGTTTATAGGCATTGTCCTCGGTGGGCCGGGCATTGGCGAACAGCGTCGCCGTCACGGCCTTGGCCCCCTGCGGCATGGCGGCCTCGGCGGCTTCGATCCGCCAGGGCTTGGGGGCGACCCCGCCGACGGCGACGCGGCCCGAGCCGTCCTTCTGGATGACCGCCGCGACCGATACGAGCGCAAAGGCATAGGAGGCGCGGTCGCGCACCTTCTCATAGATATGCGTGCCGCCGATCGGGCGGGGAAGGGTGACGGCGGTGATGAGCTCGCCGGGCTGCAGCGCCGTCTCGATATGCGGCGTATTGCCGGGCAGGCGGTGGAAGTCGGCGATGGGGATGGCGCGGGTCTGGCCTTGTGGGTTCACCGTCTCGACCAGCGCGTCGAGCACCCGCATCGCAACGTTCATGTCGCTGGGGTTGGTCGCGATGCAGTCGCCGCTCGATCCGATCACCGCTAGCTGGCGCGAATAGCCGCCGATCGCGCTGCATCCCGAACCCGGCTTGCGCTTGTTGCAGGCCATGTTGGTGTCATAGAAATAAGGACAGCGCGTCCGCTGGAGGAGATTGCCCGCCGTGGTCGCCTTGTTGCGCAGCTGGCCGCTCGCCCCCGCGACGATCGCGCGCGACAGGACGCCGTAATCGCGCCGCACCCGCTCATCGGCGGCGAGCGCGGTGTTGCTGACGAAGGCGCCAATGCGCAGACCGCCATCCTGGGTCTTCTCGATCTTGTCGAGGCCCGTATCCTGAATGTCGATCAGATGGGTCGGCGTCTCGACCTCGATCTTCATCAAGTCGAGCAGGTTCGTGCCGCCCGCCAGGAATTTCGCGCCGGGCTTGGTGGCGGCGCGGGCGGCCGAGACGGCATCCTTCGCGCGTTCATAGGTAAAGGGCTTCATGCCTTGGCTCCCGCAACCTCGGCCATCGCGTCGGCGATGTTGGAATAAGCGCCGCAGCGGCAGATATTGCCGCTCATCCGCTCGCGCATTTCCAGGTTGCTGGCCTGGGGCTTGGCGGTCAGATCGGCTTGGACATGGCTGGGGACGCCGCGCTTGATTTCGTCCAGCACCGCCACCGCCGAGCAGATCTGGCCCGGTGTGCAGTAACCGCACTGATAGCCGTCGTGGCGCACGAACGCCGCCTGCATGGGGTGCAGTTTCTCGGGTGTGCCGAGCCCCTCGATGGTGGTGATGCTGTCGCCTTCATGCTGAAGCGCCAGGGACAGGCAGCTGTTGATCCGCTGCCCGTTGACGATCACCGTGCATGCCCCGCACTGGCCATGGTCGCAGCCCTTCTTGGTGCCGGTCAGGTGGAGATGTTCGCGCAACGTGTCGAGCAGGGTGGTGCGCGGATCGAGCGAGACCTTGCGGGTCTGGCCGTTCACCTTCAGCGTAACGGGCAGGGCGGAGGGATCGGGTGGCATGACACTCTTTCTGCTCTGGGCCCCTAGGGCCGCCGAGGCGGGGGAGGACGCGGCCATGGCGGTCGCGGCGCTGCCGACGATCACCCCACGGCGCGATACCGAAAATTCGCTGCGTTCAGCCAATGGTCTGGCTCCCTTTCACCTTGTCCCGAGCATCCGCCACGGCGCGCGCCCCTACAAGCGCGGTCGCTCGATCAAAGGGAGGCACCATGGCGGTGGCCTTCATGAAACGTGTGTAATGGTTTTTGGTGGCGGCGAAACATATCCTAGGATAAATTTCGTCGCGAAACCGATTCCGCGCGACGTCGGTAGGGCGACCTGTTAGCGTTGCCCATCGCCGGTTTGGGTATCGCAAGCGCTGGTGACTGAGAGACATTGTGCTCCCGCTTGTTGCGCCGGAGCCGCCGTCTTGATCCTTGCCCCACCTTGCCGCCCCTCGGGGCGATGCGCATGACGCATATGTTAATCACCCCCGCCGAACAGGCCCGCGCCTATCGCGCGCTGATGGAGGGCATCCGCGTCGTCGAGGAACGGATCGCGCCGCTCTGGGCGACGCCCGCACGGCTGCTGTCGGAACGGCGGCGGACCGTACGGGCGCGGGTGACCGCCAATGGTTTTCGTGAGCTGGACGTGCTGCTGGCGCATTGGGTGGGCATCGTGGCGATGCGTCCCGTCCGCATGGTCGAGATCGATCATTGGCGAGAATTGGACGCGGGCGACGACCGGGCCAGCGGCGGCTTCACCTGTGCCGAAATCCTGCGCATCGCGGCCGAATATCGTTGCGCTGCGCCATCGCCTGCTGGAACCACCGGTTGCGGTCTGGCGGCCTGATCCCCATATTGATCTGGCTTTAGTCGCACATCGACGGTTTTTGGCGCCTGGCACGCCCCTTCTTCCTTCTTTCCCTGCAGTCGAGGCCCCATGGGTCCGCTGATCCGGCAGACCCGCAATGGAAGGAAGATATCCATGAGCCAGAACGGAACCGTCAAGTTTTTCAATGCCGACAAGGGTTATGGTTTCATCACGCCCGATACTGGCGGCGCGGATGCCTTCGTGCACGTTACCGCGGTCGAGCGGGCGGGCATGATCACGCTGCAGCAGAACCAGCGTATCGGCTATGACCTGGAACAGGATCGGCGCGGCAAGATGGCGGCGGTCAACCTTCAGACCGTCGACTGATCCCCGGGCGGGGACAGGCCGGGTCATCCGGCGGCTCCCCGCCACCCTTTGCCATTCTTGCGCGAAAGGCATGACCATGCGTGACTCCGAACTCTTCCAGCAGCGGGCCGACGAGTGCCGCGACCAGGCCGCGACGACCGACCTTGCCAATGTGCGCGAGCGGTGCCTGCGGTCCGAGGCGGCTTGGGCGGCCATGGCGCAGCGATCGCTCCGTACCGAGGCGGCCCGCGATGCCCGCGCCACGACCGACGCGCTCCGTATGATGGAGACCGACCAGGCGGCCTGAGGCCGCTTCGTCTCTCACAGCCCCGTTGCCGCGCAACGCCTTCGCGTGCACAGAACGTGCAAACGGAGGGGGAAGCGATGCGCAGCGCAATGATGGCAGCGATGGTGACGCTGGGGCTGGCGACGCCGCTGGCAGCGCAATCGACCGAGGGACCGCGTATCGTCTCCCGGGCGGGACGGCACGCGTTGCTGGTCGATGGGCAGCCGTTCCTGATGCTGGCTGCGCAGGTCAACAATTCCAGCAACTATGCCGCCGCACTGCCGCAGGTCTGGCCGGTGCTGGATCGCATCCATGCCAACACGATCGAAATCCCCGTCGCCTGGCAACAGATCGAGCCGGTCGAGGGACAGTTCGACTTCACCTTCGTCCAGACCCTGCTCGATCAGGCGCGTGCGCATGACAAGCGGGTGGTGATCCTGTGGTTCGCCACTTGGAAGAACACCTCGCCCGGCTATACGCCCGATTGGGTGAAGCTCGACAATCGCCGCTTTCCTCGGATGAAGACGAAGGGCGGCCAGGACCATTACGCGCTGACCCCGATGGCGTGGACCACGCTGGAGGCCGACAAGCGCGCCTTCGTCCGGCTGATGACCTATCTGAAGGAGCATGATCCGCAGAATACGGTCATCATGGTCCAGCCTGAAAACGAAGTGGGCAGCTATCGCAACCCGCGCGACTATTCCGCCGCCGCGCAGCGCTTGTTCGAGCAGCCCGTGCCCGAGGCATTGACCCGCAAGCTGGGCAAGCCGCGCGGCAACTGGACCACGGTGTTCGGGGCGCAGGCCGACCGCGCGTTCAACAGCTGGTATACCGCGCGCTACATCAACGAGATCGTCGAGGCGGGCAAGGCGGTGAAGCCCTTGCCGATGTACGTCAACGCCGCGCTGGCGGGGCCGTCCAACGTGCCCGATCCCGACGGCGTGGCGAGTGGGGGACCGCAGCAGGACGTGCTCGACATCTGGAAGGTCGCCGCGCCCTCGATCGATGCCGAGGCGCCCGACATCTATGACCGGGCCAGCCGCAATGTCGGCCTGTATCTCGACGCCTATGCCCGGCCCGACAACCCGCTGCTGGTGCCGGAGATCGGTAACGGCCGCGAGTTCGCGCGGTATTTTTACGAAGCGCTGGGGCGCGGCGCGATCGGCTTTGCGCCGTTCGGCATGGATGACACCGGCTTCTTCAACTATCCGCTGGGGGCCAAGGCGCTGGACGACAGCACGCTTGAGGCCTTTGCCGGGCCTTATGGCGCGGTGTCGGGCGTGATGCGCGACTGGGCCAAGGCGGCGTTCGAGCATCCGACCTGGGGCGCGGCCAAGCCCGATGACGGCGGCGACCGCGAGACGGTGCTCGGCGACTGGCGTATCCGCGCCGAGTTCGGCCAGTGGCAGTTCGGCGAGAAGAGCTGGACCTGGCTCAAGTCCGAACCCGCGCCGTGGAAGGCCGAGCCGGTCGGCGGCATGGCGGTCGTCCGGCTGTCGCGCGACGAATTCCTGATGGTCGGCGACCATGTCCGTGCCCGCTTCGAGCCTGCGACCCCCGATCCGAAGGCGATGATCGTCCGGGTCGAGCAGGGGCATTTCACCGATGGCCGCTGGGTGATGGACCGTATCTGGAACGGGGACCAGACCGATTACGGCATCAACATCGTCGACCGCCCGGTCGTCCTGAAGGTGGTGATGGGCCGCTATCGCTGAGGCGCGGGCAGGGTGAGGCGCATCGTCGTCCCCTGTTCGACATCGGCGAGTTCCAGCGTTCCGCCCGCCCCGGCGAGCAGCGCCCGCGCGATCGACAGGCCCAGCCCCGTGCCGCCGATCGTCCGGCGGGAGGTGAAGAAGGGCTCGAAGATACGGTCCCGGTCGCCTGGCGGAATGCCGCCGCCATTGTCGATGACGTCGATGACGACGCGATCCGCCGCCTCGACCCGGATGGTGATCGTGTCGGCCCCGGCTTGACCGGCATTTTCGATCAGGGTGGTCAGGATCGCCTCCAGCGTCTCCGGGGCGATGACGGCCAGCACTTTGGGGCGATCGGCCTCGACCGAGATTGCTACACCCTCCCGCCGGTGCGCATCGGCGAGTTTCAGCGCGACGCCGATGACATCGCTCTCGCCCTCCGTCGCTACCGCCATGTCCGCGCGTGCCAGGTCGAGCAGACGCGAGACCAATAAGGTCAGCCGCCCGGCATCGGCGTCCGCATTGGCCAGGAAGCGGCGACGCTCGGCATCCGACATGGTGGCACCGTGGTCCTGCAACAGCTCGATCGCGCCGCGAATGCCGGTCAGCGGCGTCTTAAATTCATGGCTGACCGCATGGGCGAAGTTGCGCAGGTAGAGCGAGCGCGCCTCGATCGCCTCGGCCATGGCGGCGAAGTCGCGGTAGAGGTCCTGTATCTCGGTCGCCGCCGTCGCCGGTATCGCGGGCACGGTGCCGCGCCCCGCCGCCACGTCGCGCGCGGCGTCCTGCAACTCCTCGATCGGGCGCGCGATGCCGCGTGACAACAGGCCCGACAACAGGATCAGTGTGCCGAGGATCGCTGCCACGCCGATGACGATCTTTCCCCAGTCCTGATAGAGCCCGACGAACAGCGAGCGCGCCGATCGCGACAGCAGCAGGACGCCGACCACTCGCCCATCGACCAATATCGGTCGCGCATAATGGACCCGCGTAGCGGCGGCGCGCGAGAGCCAGTCGAAGCGGAAGATCGCCCGGTAGCTCGCATTGCGGCGCAGAACGGTGCGCGGCAAGCCTGCCAGCGCGGCGGCGACTTCGGGCAGCCCGGCATAGCTTCCCTGTGCGGCCGATCCGGTAACGATCCGCCCGTCCCGGTCGAGCAGGATGATCGAGGCGAGGGTCGCCTGGCGGGTGGCGGCCAGCACCGGCGACAGGCGGGTGGCGGCGGCTCTGGCATCCGGGCTCGGCCCGCCCGCAGCTTGGGGCAGGGGCCGTTCGGGCAGGATCGGCGTCGCGCTCAGATCGACGGCGGTGGTGACCGCGCCGCCATAGGGGGCGCCCGTCTCGGCCGCGAAGCGGGTCACGGGGCGTCCCGGCGGCGCGGCGGGCCATAATGCGGCGGCGCTGGCGGCGAGTGCTGCCCCTTGCGCCTCCAGCTCCGCCTCGGTCTGGCGGACGAGTGTATTCTCATAGACCCGCAAGGCCACCGCGCCGACACCGGGCAGCGCCGCGACCAGGAAGAAGCTGGCGAACAGATAGGTGCGAAGCGACAGGCGTGGCCAGTGGCGCTTGGCCCACGCCTTGGCCCGCGCGATCACGCCGCCCCGCCGCTGCACGTCCCCAGCCTATATCCGATCCCGGCGCGCGTCTCGATCAGGTCGGTGCCGCCGCGCTCGGCGAATTTGGCGCGCAGGTTGCGGATATGGCTGTCGATCGTCCGGTCGGTCACCGCAAAGCCGGGGCCGTGCAGCCGATCGATGATCGCCTCGCGGCTGAATACCTTGGCGGGCATGACGGCGAGCGTCCGCAGGATCGAGAATTCGGTGACGGTCAACGGCACCTCCGCCCCCGCCCAGCGCGCCTGCCACCCTTCGACGTCCAGGGCCAGGCGGCCATGGTGGATGACCGCGCCCGCCGTCTCCACCTGCGGCGGATGGGCATGGGTGCGGCGCAGGATCGCCATGACCCGCGCCACCACCTCGCGCGGCGAAAAGGGTTTGACGACGTAATCGTCCGCGCCCAGTTCGATCCCCAGCACCCGGTCGATCTCGTCATCGCGCGAGGACAGGAACAGGATCGGCGTCTCACCGCCCGCCCGCAGCCGTCGACAGACCTCCAGCCCGTCCATGCGCGGCATGTTGATGTCGAGCACCACGAGGTCGGGCGCGTGCCGCGCCACCTCGGCCAGCGCCGCTTCGCCGTCCGCCGCCTCGATCGTGTCGAGCCCCGCCTTGCCGAGCGCGAAGACCAGCAGCTGGCGGATATTGGGATCGTCATCGGCGACCAGGATCGTGCGGGGCATGGGGCATAGGATCATGACTGGTGCGGCTTCGTCAACGCGGGGGCCGAAGCCTGTTCGCGATAGGGCTCGCCGCAGAAATGGGGTTTGGCGGCGGGCTTGCGCTGCCCGACCAGGGCTTCGGCAGCGGACAGTCGGCGGGCGTTGCGCCAGCTCCAGCGATGCCAGTCGGCCCGGTCGCGGCGCATGTCGGCCATCACATCGCCGATGATGTTGCGGGCCCGATTGCGCAGGACCGGCCCGGAAGCGCGCCGCTCGACCTCGATCAGCGGCATCAGCGCCGACGAACCCAGGCTCTCGAAATAGCACAGGTCGATATCCGCCGCGCTTTTGGCATGGGCGACGTTCCAGCGGGCTGCGATCTCTCCCAGGTCGCTGGCGCAGCCGGCGGTCAGCATGGCCCCGGCCGCCAGCGCATTGGCATTGATCAGCCAGCGGACCGAACGCCCGCGCAGCATCCGCCAGACGATCAGGATCAGCCCCAGCGCGACCAATCCCATCCAGGCCAGCGCGGCGATCCGCCATCCGCTGAACCCGAAGACCGCGATATAATCGACCGTACGCAGGATGCTGGAGGCGACGAGCAGCAGGTTCTGCGCGACCCAAAGGACGATCAACCGCCGCACCAGCCGATCCCCGGACCGTCCGGCCAGCAATACGAACCCGCCCGCCAGCAGCGCGGTCACGATCAGCGGATAGGCTCCGCGATGCGCATAATCGGCCAGCGTCACCCCCTGCGGCAACGGCGCGCCGCTCCACAGAAAGGCGAGGTCGAGCGCGTTCTGGCCTGCGAAGATCAGGTTGAACGTCACCAACGACAGGACCAGCGTGGCGCGACCGATCGGGGGAAGGGTGCCTGTGCTGGGCCAGGCCATGAACCCTTGCGGCAACACGGTCCGGCGCGGGCGCAGGCTGGACCAGATCATCACGAGCAAGAATAGCGAGAACAGCGTTCGATAGAGGGCGTCCGACAAGTCGGGAAAGCGGATCGCGGCAAAGGCCCGTTCGATCACCGGATTGGCTTGGGCGAACAGTGTCAGGAACAGCGCGCTGCCCAGCATCGGCAGGACCAGCATCGTCGCCATCGCGAGCATTCGCCGTCCCGGTCGGCGGCGGCGGGTCCGAGCGAGCCGCCCCGCGTCGCGCAGTGGTGCCACCATGCTGCCAAAGCCATGGATGACCAGCCGCCCGGCCCAGTGCAGCGCATCGTCGAACCGGCGCAGCGGCAACAGCGTCGCCATGCCGATCGACGCGCCGAACAACAGCCATTTGAGCGGCCCCGGGTCATCGACCATCATCACGCCGAACAGCGTCGCCATCGCGACCGCGACGCGCGCGGGGCGGCTGGCGCGGATATCGGCCCGCGTCAGGAGGAGCATGACGGTCCAGGCGAGGGCGAAGCCGCCCAGCGTCCAGCCGGCCTCCTGCCCATAGAAAAGAAACTGCGCCAGCGCGACTAGCGCAAAGGCGCCGAGCAGCTTGGTGTGGAAGCTATGGTGTATGGATGTGGTGATGGTCATGCCTAACTCCCTGATGGGGCGGCTATGGGCCGTCGGGGTCCAGATCGACCGGCGCGCGTGCTGATGATCCGGCGCGCTTTCGGTGCAGAAACGGTGCAGATAGGGCGAGCGGCTTTTCGCCTTGCATCGCAGGATCAGGGGCTTAGCCTTGGCAATCACGTCATAATTGCCGGGATCGTCCATGCAGCGTCGCCAGTTTCTCGCCTCCGCCAGCCTTGCCGCCGTCACCACTGCTTGGCCGGGTCTGGCCCGCGCGGCGACGGGTTCGCGCGATGCGGAGCTGCGGGCGATGCTCGACCGCTTCTTTTATGCGCGGCTGGAGGACAGTCCCGAACAGGCCACCTCGCTGGGGCTGGATACGGGGCCGCGCGCGCATCTGAAGAGCAGGCTCGGCGATGTGTCGCGAGCAGGCGAGGCCCGCCAATATGCCCGGGCGCGGCAGGAGCGGGCAGCGCTGCGGACCATCCCGCGCGCGTCGCTGGGGGAGGCGGCGCGGCTCGATTATGATATCGTCGGCTATGGGCTGGACCAGGTGATCGCGGGCGAGCGGTTCGCCTATGGAACCAGCGCGGGACAATATGCGCCTTATGTGCTCAGCCAGTTGTCCGGGGCATATCGCGATGTCCCCGATTTCCTGTCGAGCCAGCACCAGGTGGCGAACGCGGCCGACGCCGACGCCTATGTCGCGCGGGTCGAGGCGTTCGCGGGCGCGATCGATGCGGACACCGAGCGCCAGCGGCAGGATGCCGCCAAGGGCGTGTTCGCACCCGACTATATCCTCGATACTGCGCTGAAGCAGCTGGCGGCGGTCCGCGACAAGGCACCCGAGGCAACCGGGCCCGCCACCGATCTGGCCGCCAAGCTGAAGGCGGCGAACCTGCCCCCCGAACGGGCCCAGGCCGTTGCCCGGTTGATGGTGGACAAGGTCTTCCCCGCGCTCGACCGGCAACGTGCGCTCGTCACCGAATTGCGCGGCCGGGCGGTGCATGACGCGGGCGTGTGGCGGCTCCCTGATGGCGAGGCCTATTACACCGCCGCCGCGGCCGCCGCGACGACCACCCGGATGTCGGGCGACGACATCCATCGGATCGGCCTGGCGCAGGTGGCCGGGATCAGCGCGCGGATCGATGCCATCCTGAAGGCGCAGGGCATGGGGCAGGGCAGTGTCGGTGAGCGGCTGGTCGCGCTCAACAAGCGCCCGGACCAGCTCTATCCCAACACCGATGCCGGTCGCGAGGCGCTGCTCGAGCAATTGCGCGCGCAGGTCGCGGCGATGACCCGCCGCCTGCCCGAACAGTTCGCGGTGCTACCCAAGGCTCCGGTCGAAATCCGCCGCGTGCCGGAGGCGATCCAGGCGGGTGCGCCGGGCGGTTATTACCAATCCGCCTCGCTCGACGGCTCGCGGCCCGCCATCTACTTCATCAATCTGCGCGATACGTTCGACCGACCCAAATTCGGGCTGGCGACGCTGACCTATCACGAGGCGGTGCCGGGCCACCACCTGCAGGTCATGTCGGCGCTGGAAAGCAACGACATTCCGTTGATCCGCCGGGGTGTCTACTATTCGGGCCATTCGGAAGGGTGGGCGCTCTATTCCGAGCAGCTGGCCGACGAGATGGGCCTGTATGAGGGCAATCCGCTCGGCCAGGTCGGCTATCTGCAATCGCTGCTCTTCCGCGCGACGCGGCTGGTGGTCGATTCCGGGATGCACGCCAAACGCTGGAGCCGCGAAAAGGCGACCGACTATTTCATTGCCACCACCGGCATCGCGCGCGGTCGCAGCCAAGGAGAGATTGACCGCTATACCGTCTGGCCGGGACAGGCGTGCAGCTACAAGATCGGCCACACCGTCTGGGCGCGGCTGCGTGACGAAGCGAAGGCCAAGGCGGGCGCGAAGTGGGACCCCAAGGCATTCCACCGCGTCCTGACGCTGGGCGCGATGCCGCTCGACGTGCTGGAGCGGGTGGTGCGCGAGCGGATGGCGTAAGCCGTTCATTCCACCTCTTGCAGGGGAGGAGTGGAAGGGGGCTTGGGCTTGGCCAATGGCGGTCTGGGCGGATAGGGTCGGCGGTGGAGGAAGAAGTCTATGAAGCTTTCACGTCGTCTGTCCGCTCTAACGCTGCTCGGCCTTGCGGCCGCGCTATCGCCCAATGGGGCCAGTGCCGCCGATAAGGACGCCCTGCCGCGCAAGGTCGGCGACTGGACGCTGGCGATCAGCGAGGACGGCGACGGGTGTTTCCTGACGCGCATCTATGACCGGCCGGGCGACACCACACTACTGCTCGGGCTCGATCGCGACGGGTCGAACCATCTGACCGTGCTCAACGCCAATTGGTCGATCAAGCCGAAGGAGCGGCTGGCCTTGGACTTCAGGCTGACGAGTGGCGGCTATCCCAAGCATTTTGCGGTCGGGCTGGCCGCGGACGGCAAGCAAGGCTTCGTCACCAGCTTCGAGAATGCCTTCCCGACCTATCTCGCCAAGTCTCAGCGGCTGGACATCGCACGGGGCGATGTTCCGGTCGAACGCCTGTCGCTCGACGGAAGCGGGGCCGCGATCGCTGCGCTGCGCGACTGTGTGGCGGCCCGGAAGGTCGTTCCTGCCAAGACGTCGCGCGACCAGGATGGTGCCGACGGCATTCCGCGCGATCCCTTTGCGAAACGCGTGTCACGAAAGCGTTAGATTCTGAACGCGGACTTAACAAAATCGTGAAATCTCCAAGTGTTCGTAAGTATTCGGCGATCAACGCTTGGTCGAAAAACCGGCACGGTCGAACACAATCGGGATTGTCGAACTTTTCGCACTCGGCTTCGTTGTTGCGGTTGGTTAACGACTGAAAGAAGTGTTTATGTCTGCTTTTGCATCCAAATCCCTGCTCGCCATGGTGACCTTGGCCGGTGCCGTCAGTCTTGGTGGTTGTGCCACGAAGTCCTTCGTGCGCGAGCAGATCGCTCCCGTCAGCCAGCGCGTTGATTCGCTCGAACAGCGGCTCCAGCAGACCGACGGCACCGCCAAGCAGGCGCTGGCCGAGGCGCAGGCGGCATCGGGCCAGTCCCAGGCCAATGGCCAGAGGCTGGATCAGCTGACCGGTCGCGTCGATGGCGTCGAACAGCGCCTGACCGTGCAGGAACAGAAGCCCGCGCGTCGCCCGCGCCATTGATCGCAGCATTGATTCTGTCGGTCCTGCGATAGACTGATAAAATGCCGTGCCGGTCTTTCCCCTCCATCGGGGAAGGACCGGCCTTTTGCTTGAGTATAACGCTCCGATGAAATTCCTGATGGCGCCGCTTGCCGGTCTTGCCCTACTTTTCCCCTCGGTCGCCGATGCGCGTCGGGCCGAGCCGCCCAAGGCCACCGCGCGCAAGTCGAAGCCCAAGGCGCCAGCAGCGGAGCCCGCCCCCGTGCTGACCCCCTCGGCGTCCGCGCAGCGTGTCATCGACTGGGTGGCGTCCTCGCAGGACAATCGGGGCTTGCCGTGGGCGGTGGTCGACAAGGTCAATGCGACGCTGTTCCTGTTCGCATCCGACGGCAAACAGATGGCAGCGGTGCCAGTCCTGATCGGCATCATGCCGGGCGACGATGCCAGCCCCGGTGTCGGCACCAAGACGTTGGCCTCGCTCGGTCCGGCGGAGAAGACGACCCCCGCCGGGCGCTATCTCGCCAAGTTCGGCCTGCCGGTGGCGGGGGAGCGGGTGCTGTGGGTCGATTATGCGACCTCGGTGGCGCTGCACCCGATCCCCAAGGATGCGGGCGCGCGCGAGAAGCGTCGCGAGCGGATGCTGTCGCCGACGCCCGACGACAATCGCATCACCTTTGGCTGCATCAACGTGCCCCAGGCTTTTTATACGAGGCAGTTGCGGCCGACGTTCCGCAAGAAGGGCGGCTATGTCTATATCTTGCCCGATACCAAGCCGATCGACGATGTCTTCCCGCGCCTGAGGACGATGTCCACCGGTTAACGGAACGTCGGTTAAAGGGATTTGCCCATGCGGATCAGCGGCACGCGTATCCCATCGACCGGTGCGGAGTGCGCCGATTCGATCGCGGCATAGCCGCACGCGCGGTAAAGCGGCTCGCCCGCCAGCGTCGCCATCATCTCGGCCGAGTGAAATCCGGCCTCGCGCGCCGCCGCCTCGCACCGCGCCAGGATCGCGCGGCCCAGCCCTTGCCGGGCGAAATCGGGATCGACATACATGGCCCGGATGCGCGCCGGGTCCGTCGCCGGATCGAGCATCGCCGCGTCGCGCAGGTCATGGCTGTGATCGCCACCATAGAGCGTTGCCCGCGCGCTCCAGCCGCCACAACCCGCCAGCCTGCCATCCCGTTCGGCCAGCAGATAGGTGCCGTCCGCAATGAGTTGCGTGTCCAGGCCCATGACCGCCCGGCTGGCGGTGATCTCTTCGGGGGACAGGAAGCCCTGCTGCAGTACCGCGATGGCGCGCTCCATCAGCGTGGCGATGGCGGGAATGTCGGCGGTTTCGGCCCAGCGATAGGTGAACATGCGGTCTTCTCGGGACAAAATTCCGCATGCGTCAATGACGATACGATGAATAGTGGCAATCGACACCATCGATTTGCTGGGATAAGCCGGTGGGATGGCAGACATTCCTCAGACCCCGCTGCTCGACACGGTTCAGACTCCCGACGATCTGCGTCGACTGGCGCCCGAACAGCTGCGGCAGCTCGCCGACGAATTGCGGACCGAGACGATCTCGGCCGTCGGCACCACCGGCGGGCATCTCGGCTCCGGCCTGGGCGTGGTCGAACTGACGGTCGCGCTCCACTATGTCTTCAACACGCCCGATGACCGGTTGATCTGGGACGTCGGCCATCAATGCTATCCGCACAAGATCCTGACCGGGCGGCGCGACCGGATTCGCACGATCCGTCAGGGCGGCGGCCTGTCGGGCTTCACCAAGCGGACCGAGAGCGAATACGACCCCTTCGGCGCGGCGCACAGCTCGACCTCGATCTCGGCGGCGCTCGGCTTTGCGATCGCCAACAAGCTGGCGGGGACGCCGGGCAAGGGCATCGCGGTGATCGGCGACGGCGCGATGTCGGCGGGCATGGCCTATGAGGCGATGAACAATGCCGAACAGGCGGGCAACAAGCTGGTCGTGATCCTGAACGATAACGACATGTCGATCGCCCCGCCGGTGGGCGGCCTGTCGGCCTATCTGTCGCGCATGGTGTCGAGCCGCGAGTTCCTGGGCGTGCGCGACGTGCTCAAGAAGCTCGCCAAGCGCTTCCCGCGTCCGCTGCAAAAGGCGGCGCAGAAGACCGACGAGTTCGCGCGCGGCATGACCATGGGCGGCACGCTGTTCGAGGAATTGGGCTTTTATTATGTCGGCCCGATCGACGGCCACAATCTCGATCACCTGATCCCGGTGCTGGAGAATGTCCGCGACGCCGAGGAAGGTCCGATCCTGATCCACGTCGTCACCAAGAAGGGCAAGGGCTATGCCCCGGCCGAGGCGGCGGCGGACAAATATCACGGCGTCCAGAAGTTCGACGTCATCACCGGCGCCCAGGCCAAGGCACCTCCGGGGCCGCCCGCATACCAGAACGTGTTCGGCGAGACGCTGGCGAAGGAAGCCGATAGCGATCCGCGCATTTGCGCCATCACAGCCGCGATGCCCTCGGGCACCGGGCTTGATCGGTTCGCCAACGCACATCCCGAGCGTTTCTTCGACGTCGGCATCGCCGAGCAGCATGCCGTAACCTTTGCGGCAGGCCTCGCCGCGCAGGGGATGCGGCCCTTCTGCGCCATCTATTCCACCTTCCTTCAGCGCGCCTATGACCAGGTGGTCCATGACGTGGCGATCCAGAACCTGCCGGTCCGCTTCGCGATCGACCGTGCCGGTCTGGTCGGAGCGGACGGGGCGACCCATGCGGGCTCGTTTGACGTCACCTATCTGGCCAGCCTGCCCAACATGGTCGTGATGGCTGCCGCCGACGAGGCGGAACTGGTCCATATGGTCCATACCTGCGTCAACCATGACAGCGGCCCGATCGCGGTGCGCTATCCGCGTGGCAACGGCGTCGGGGTCGCTCTCCCCGAGACGCCGCAATTGCTGGAGATCGGCAAGGGGCGCGTCGTGCGCGAGGGCAAGAAGGTCGCGATCCTCTCGCTCGGGACCCGCTTGGCCGAGGCGCTGCGCGCTGCCGACACGCTGGAAGCCAAGGGGCTGTCGACCTCGGTCGCCGACCTGCGCTTCGCCAAGCCGCTGGACGAGGCGCTGATCCGCCGGATGCTGACCACCCATGAGGTGGCGGTGACGATCGAGGAGAATGCGATCGGCGGCTTCGGCGCGCATGTGCTGACCATGGCATCGGACGAAGGGCTGATCGACGGCGGGCTGAAGCTGCGCACGATGCGCCTGCCCGATATCTTCCAGGATCAGGACAAGCCCGAAGTACAATATGCCCAGGCCGGGCTCGACGCCGATGCGATCGTCGAGACGGTGCTGAAGGCGCTGCGCCACAACAGCGCCAACATCAACGAGGGTGCGCGCGCGTGATCCGGGGCTGGACGGCCGTCATCGTCTTCACGACGCTGGCGGTGGTCATGATGGTCGGGGTGAATGTGCGGATGTGGCGGCGAATGAAGCAGGCCACGGAGGCGGCCAAGGCTGAGGCAGAGCGGGAGGCGATCGAGTCCGATCAAAGCGCCCGTTCCGCCTGAGTTAGAATTTAGGCCACGCCCCGACCCAAAACAGAATCTGTTCCCCGGCGAAGGCCGGGGCCCAGTCGCTGAGCGATCACGAAGGCGCGGTGAATGGGCGTGGGAGGCCTTGCCACCGATAGCCTTGGCCTCCCACGCGTCGTTTCTACTACCTCTTATCTTCACCGAAACTGGGCCCCGGCCTTCGCCGGGGAACGCTGATTGATAAGGGTTCCCCTTGGCCTTCGACCTAGCTCAGGCTGGACGGGGCGAACAACTCACCGCCCCAGATAATGCGCCTGCGCCGCGTCCGTCGCATTTACCGCCAGCACCGCCCGCGCTTCGCTGGGCGACAACGGCCCACACGGCGTCGGTCGGTCCATGCCGCTGGCCGCGATCACCCGGCCGAGCAGTTCCTGCCCTTCCTGCCACCAGCCGAGACCGCTGGCGGCATTGATATGCCCTTGCGGCCCCGCATCGACGAAGTGGCTGCCCCAGTCGACCGCCAGGCTGTGCGCGCGTTCGATCGAGATCCAGGGATCGTCCTGGCTCGCGACCAGGATCGAGGGGAAGGGGAGCGGCGCGCGCGGGCTGGGGGCGAAGCCCTTCAGCGCTTCTGGGGCATCCGCGCGGTCGACATCGGCGGGCGCGACCAGCAGGGCGCCTGCGACCGGCCAGCCATAGGGCTGGGGCGACAGTTCCGCCCACCAAGCGACGGCCAGACAGCCCAGCGAATGCGCGGCGAGGATCACCGGTGCCTGCGCCTGCCGGATCGCCTGGTCCAGCCGCGTGACCCAGGCGTTGCGATGCGGCGTCGACCACATGCCGAGTTCGACCCGGATGGTATCGGGGCGCGCCTCTTCCCACAAACTCTGCCAGTGCGAGCGGCCTGAGCCTCCCAGGCCAGGTACGGTGAGGACCGTCGGTTTGCGGGCCTCATAGGATGCGAACGAACCCATATGGCATCTCCTCGATTCCGGGCCGGGTCGACTCCCGATCCTTGGTATGGAATGTATTCCTACTAAAAAGATAGGCAATAGCGTTCGCGCCCAATGGATGACGACTTGCGACGGACCGAGCCGGGGGGTAGGGGCGAGGCATGGCCAAGCTGCGTGTCGACCAGATGCTCGTGGACCGCGGACTCGTGGAATCCCGTTCGCGCGCGCAGGCGCTGGTGATGGCGGGCCTGGTCTTTTCGGGTGAGACGAAGATTGCCAAGCCCGGCCAGCAATTGGCCGAGGACGCGAACCTCGACGTGCGCGGGCGCGATCATCCCTGGGTGTCGCGCGGCGGCATCAAGCTGGCGCATGGGCTGGAGCATTTCGGCTGGGACGTGACCGGTTGCGTTGCAATCGATGTCGGCAGTTCGACCGGCGGCTTTACCGATGTGCTGCTGCAAAAGGGTGCCGCGCGGGTCTATGCGGTCGATAGCGGCACCAACCAGCTCGCCTGGTCCCTGCGTCAGGACCCGCGCGTTATCGTCCATGAACAGACTAGCGCCCGCATCCTGACCGAGGCGCATATCCCCGAGCCGATCGACATCATCGTGTGCGACGCCAGCTTCATCGGCCTGGCCAAGGTGCTGGAGCGCCCGCTGAGCTTCGCCAAGCCCGGCGCGCGGCTGCTGGCCTTGATCAAGCCGCAGTTCGAGGCGGGGCGCGAAGAGGTCGGCAAGGGCGGCGTCGTGCGCGATCCGAACGTGCACCAGCGGGTCTGCGATCAGGTCGTCGCGTGGCTGACGACCGGCGGCTGGTCGGTGGCGGGCGTCACGCAGAGCCCGATCACCGGGCCGGAAGGCAATATCGAGTTTTTGGTGGCCGCATCCCGAAATTGAACGGGGCGGCTGTAATAACGTTCACCTTATCCGTTTACGGCCCCGGGTCGCTGGGGCAGATCGACGGGCATCATGGCGAAAGAGGGACGAGTGGGTACGATCGCATCGAAGGATCAGTTGCGGATGTCTTTCCTGCGCTGGGCGATCGTCATCGTGCCGCTGATCCTGCTGCTCGGCTTCGCGTCGGGCCGTGTCGTGCCTTCGGGTAGCGAGAATGGCTGGTACATGGCGCTGGTCAAGCCCGAGCTGAACCCGCCGGGCTGGATCTTTCCGGTGGTGTGGACGACGCTCTACATCATGATCGGCTTGGCGCTGTCGATGATCCTCCATGCGCGCGGCGCCAGGGGGCGGGGTGTCGCCATCGCCCTGTTTGTGGTCCAGTTCCTGCTCAACCTGTCCTGGACGCCGTTGTTCTTCGGCGCGCACAAGGTGAGCGTGGCGCTGTTCGTGATCGTCGGCATCCTGCTGCTGTCCATCGTCACCACCATTGCGTTCTCGCGCATTCGCAAGGGCGCGGCATGGCTGATGGTGCCCTATCTGGTGTGGCTGTCCTTTGCCGGTGTGCTCAACTGGCGGATCGATCAGCTGAATCCGGGTGCGGAAAAGCTTGTGCCGGGGGCCCAGACCTCCCAAATGCTGTGAAACGATTTTTGGGAATTTGATATGCAGGCCGACAACAAGCTGTTCGACGATTTCGCCAAGGTGATGAACGGCCTGGCCGGCACCGTGGCGGGCATGGGCCGCGAGGCCGAAGCTAGCGCGCGGTCGCGTGCGCGGGAATGGATCGGCGGTCTCGATTTCGTCAGCCGCGAAGAGTTCGAGGTCGCCAAGGCGATGGCGGTGGCCGCTCGCGACGAGGCCGATGCGCTGAAGGCGCGCCTGGACGCGCTGGAGGCGCGGCTGGGCGCGACGACGACCGGGACCGAATCCTGACCGGCATCGCCAACTGGGAAAGGCTGCTTGCTCCACGGATGCGGGCAGCTATCCACAGGAATCGGCCGCCCGCTGCTTGCGGTGGACCCCGGAGCGGTGCAACCTGCATCGGTCTGGGTTTGTTCGCAAGGGCCAGTGATGCTTGAGTCGACCGATCATGAAGCCGATGAATCGGCCCCCATCGATATGCTGGAAGCGTATTTCGCCGCGCATGGGTGGGAGCATGAGCGTCACGACGAGGAAATCGTTGCGACGGTAAAGGGCAGTTGGGCGACCTACGAACTGCGCGCGCTGTGGCGCGACGACGACAGCGTCCTGCAATTCCTGGCGTTTCCCGATATAAAGGTGACCGAGGATCGCCGCGCTGGCATCTATGAGACGTTAGCGCTGGTCAATGAACAGCTTTGGATCGGCCATTTCGAACTGTGGTCGAACAGCGGCATCCTGCTTTATCGCCACGCCGCGATGGTCGATGGCGGCGAGGACGGCACCATCTCGCTTTCCGCCACCGAGTTGCTGGTCGAATCGGCGATCGAGGAGTGCGAGCGCTTCTATCCGGTGTTCCAGTTCGTCCTGTGGGGCGGCAAGACCCCGCGCGAGGCTTTGGCCGCCGCGCTGATCGAGACCCAGGGCGAAGCGTAAATTGGCGGGCATGAGCTTTCCCGCCGGACCGATCTGGCTGGTCGGATGTGGCAACATGGCTGGCGCGATGCTCCGCCGCTGGCTGGCCGAGGGCTTGGACCCGGCGCAGGTCACCGTCATCACCCGCAGCGGCACCCGCGCGCCAGAGGGCGTCCGCTCGTTGACCGCACTTCCCGTCGACGAGACGCCTGCGATCCTGATGCTGGGGTTCAAGCCGCAGCAACTCGACGATATCGCGCCGACGCTGGCGCATCTGAACCCCGCCATCTTGCTTTCGATCCTGGCGGGTGCCGAAGAAGCCGCGCTGGCCGGCCGCATTCCAGCGGGTGCGGTAGTGCGTATGATGCCCAATCTGCCGGTCGCGATCGGGCAGGGGGTGACGGCGCTCTACACCCGTTCTACCGACGCGGCCGTTCGTGATGCCGCCGAAGCGCTGGCCCGCCCGTTGGGCCTTGCCCCTTGGATAGAGGATGAGACGCGGTTCGATGCGGTGACGGCGCTGGCGGGATGTGGCCCTGCTTTCGTATTCCGCTTCATCGACGCGCTGGCGCAGGCCGGTGTCGGGCTGGGGCTATCCCCGGAATTGGCGCAGCAACTGGCGCTGGCCACCGTCGACGGTGCAGGGGCTATGGCGATCGGGGCCGATGCGCCGCCCGCCATACTCGCGGACCGTGTTGCCAGCCCCGGCGGCTCGACCCGCGAGGGGCTGAACGTGCTGGACGCCGACGATGCGCTCAAGCGGCTCATGGCCGATACGCTGAAGGCGTCCGAACGACGTAATCGTGAAATGGCGGAAGCCGCGCGCAGCTGATTTTCAGGTCACGCCAGAGCGCGGAGAACGCGGAGGTGTTGCGAGCGACGCTCCGTTAGTTCTTGAAAGAGCGAAATTGCCCTGAGCAATCCACCTCCGCGTCCTCTGCGCCTCAGCGCGAACCCAGTCACCCGTCGTTGGAGCGCAAATCCTCGATCCGGGCACGCTCGTTCTCGGGGATGAACCCCTCCAGCACCGTCCAGAAGCCCGTAACCGCCTGCTGCCCCGCGCGCGCATAGGCCTTGGACAGTTTCTCGCGCAGCGCGTCGAACAATTCCGCCTCCATCGCGGCCCCGGCCGGGGTCAGCCGCAACAGCCGCTGGCGCCGATCGCGGTCGCCCGGTCGCGTCTCGATCAAGTCGCGCGTCGCCAGTTCGTTGAGCACGCGGCCCAGCGATTGCTTGGTAATCGCCAGCAGCGATAGGAGCTCGCTGACCGTCATGTCGGGCTTGCGGGCCATGAAATAAAGCGCACGGTGATGGGCACGGCCCAGCCCCTGCGCGGCGAGACCGCGATCGATCGAGCGCACGAGATGGCTATTGCCGAAATACAGCAATTCCATACCCCTACGGAGTTCTGGTTCACGGAGAAACTGTGCCGATGCGGACTGGTTCGAGGCAGCCATGTTGACCCGTCTACTCACACGCCCTAGGCCACGGCAACCCAAAACAGAGAGATGATCATGGAAGCGCATCAATCCCTTACGTTTCGGTTCGATCCTTGCCAGACCCCGGTCGAGGCGAGCGAGCGGTCGGCGCGTCTGGTAGACCCCGGTTTCGGGCGCGTTTTCACCGATCACATGGCCCTGATCCGCTATAGCGACGACAAGGGCTGGCATGATGCGCAGATCACCGCGCGCGTGCCCTTGAGCATCGATCCGGCCGCCTCGGTCCTGCATTATGCGCAGGAGATCTTCGAGGGGATGAAGGCCTATCGCCTGGCCGATGGCGGCACCGCGCTGTTCCGGCCGGAGGCGAATGCCCGCCGTTTCCAGGATTCGGCGCGTCGCATGGCGATGCCCGAACTGCCCGAAAACCTCTTTCTCGAATCGGTCGAGCGGCTGGTCGAGGTCGAGCGTGACTGGATTCCCGAGCAGGATGGCGGCGCGCTGTACCTCCGCCCCTTCATGTTCGCCAGCGAGGTGTTCCTGGGCGTGAAGCCCTCGGCCGAATATCTCTACATGGTCATCGCCTCGTCGGTCGGCGCCTATTTCAAGGGCGGCGCGCCCGCCGTGTCGATCTGGGTGAGCCAGGGCTACACCCGTGCAGCGCCCGGCGGCACCGGCGCGGCCAAGTGCGGCGGCAACTATGCCGCCAGCCTGCTCGCGCAGAAGGAAGCGATCGCCAATGGTTGCGACCAAGTGGTCTTCCTCGACGCGGTCGAGCGCCGCTGGGTCGAGGAACTGGGCGGCATGAACGTCTTCTTCGTGTTCGATGACGGCAGCCTGGTCACGCCGCCGCTGACCGGCACGATCCTGCCCGGCATCACCCGCGATTCGATCCTGACCATCGCCCGCGCCCAAGGCCTGACCGTGCGCGAGGAGCCCTATGCCATCGACCAATGGCGGGCCGACGCCGCCAGCGGCCGCCTGGTCGAAGCCTTCGCCTGCGGCACCGCCGCCGTCGTCACCCCGATCGGCCGCGTCGCCGAGCCCGCAGGGAGCTTCACCATCGGCAGCGGCGGCCCCGGCCAGCTAACCACGCGTCTTCGCGAACATCTCGTGTCGATCCAGCGCGGCCAGGCTCCCGACCCCCATGGCTGGATGCGCCGCCTGGGCTGATCTTTTCGTCGGAATAGGGGCTTTTCAAGAATGGCGCGCCGGTTATAAGGCGCGCCTCTCCACTGGGGCGTCGCCAAGCGGTAAGGCAACGGTTTTTGGTACCGTCATACGCAGGTTCGAATCCTGCCGCCCCAGCCACCGCCGATCTCACTGTCCACAAGGCAAGGCACTGAGTTCGCGGCTATATTTCATAAAAAGTGGTAGGACACGGTCGGCCAAATTAGGCCATTTCGGGACACCTATTGTGTCACAAATCCTGTGTCTTCACTGTCTCCGGGCGAGGTTTTGTGTCCGGTTTGTGCCCGGCTCTGTGTCCGATTTGTGGCCTCGCAATGGGGTCGATTCGTGTCAAAGCTCACTGCAACCATTCTTGCTGCCCACTCGGTCGGATCGCTCAGCGATACGCAAACGCCCGGCCTGACGCTCGACGTTACCCCCGGCGGCAAAAAGCTGTGGCGGTTCAAGCGCCGCGTTCCTGCCCGCGATCTTGATGGCCAACCGTCCCGCGACGCCGGGGTGATCGTCAGACAATCGGGCGCCACCTATCCGGCGACGAACCTTCAGGCTGCGCGCCGATGGGCTGGAACGATCAACGCTGAGGTCGAAGCCGGGCGCGATCCGGGGAAGGCGCGCCGTGAGGCCAAGCGGATCGAAATCATGACCGTCACGGCGGCTCACCGTCTTTATATGGTCGCCGTGGGGAAGGGGACTGCGTCGCGTGAGCGGCGAGTTCCCAAGCCCCGCACGGTCAAAGACAAGCTCGCCATTTTCACCCGCGACATCGAGCCCCGGATTGGTGCGAAATCCGTCTACGAGGTGAAGGAGAGCCATTTGGTCGCGATGGTGAAGGCCAAGGCGATGGTCGCGCCTGTCCGCGCCAACCGGTTGATCGCCGAACTCAAGGTCTTCTTCAATTGGTGTTGCTCACTGGACGCCAGCGACAGCATCGCGCTTGAGGTCAATCCCGCGACCCGGCTCCATCAGCTTGCGACCGATGAGACGGTTGACGCGCATGGCAACCGCAAAAATACGCGCACGCTCTCGGATGCAGAGATTGGGTTGTTCTTTCAGGCGCTGGCCGTTGAGCGAGAGACATATCGCAGGGGTTTCGCTCTCATGCTCCTGACCGCGTGCCGCATTCAGGAAATCGCTCAGGCCAAGGCGTCATCTATACGCGATGGCGTCTGGTATCGTGAGGCCAGTGACGTGAAGAACGGTGAGGATCACGCGATCCCCTTGGGAGCATGGGGGCGTGCATTGGCGATCGGCGGATCAGAATGGGTCCTGCCCTGTGAACGCGACGCGAACAAGCCGCAGCGCTACGTCTGGTATAAAGTCCGTGATCGCCTCATCAAGCGCATGACCGAGGCGAATGGCGGTCCTGTCGGGCACTGGAAGCCGCATGACCTTCGGAGGACTGTAAGGTCGAATACCCGGCGATTTGGCATCGACCACCTGACTGCTGAGGCGATGTTGGCCCACAAGCTCCCTGCGGGCGTCGAGCGCATCTATGACCGCCACGACCCCATTGACGATCTGCGGCGTGCCTATGGCGCTTGGGAGGCCCATTTGGCGGCAATCGTTCGGGAGGCCGGTCTAGGTGAGGTCTTCGGCCTTCCGGCCCCTCAAGAGGCGGAGATAGCGGAAGCGGCCTAGTTGTAAGCGGGCCCCGGATTTTGGGGTCCGCTCACAGCCAGAATGACCTTCAAGATGGAGCACCAGTAAATTCAATAAAAATGCACTTCGCATAATGCTCTACGGCGTATTTTTATGAAAGTAGGAAATCAAATCGCTGCCGTAGTAGTGACCACTGGCGATACTCGTTAATGTCCGCTTTGCGACTTTCGACTAACAATGTAAGGTCGTCGTCGTCCAGTGCTATGATGTAACCCCGCCCATCGAGTGCGGTATCTCTGCATCTTTTTTGAAATAAAGCTTTATTTTTAAAATTTCTGCAAACTATAATTCCAAATTCACCGCGACTTCGGCCAAATCGCCCTGAAAGTTGATCAAGCTCGGGGTTTGCAACTTCATTCCCGTAATTCTTGCATTCCACAAATACCTCAGGTGCCATGTAATGCTTCGAAAGCCATGAGAAAAATCCTACCATGGCCATGTTGGTGTATTTTATATCCAACCTTTTCCGTCCATCGTGTATCTCAGGTTGGTAGATTGGATGGTTGAGGTCAGGATAGAATAGGGCGGTTAAAAGTGATTCGATTGCTTTTTCATAGCTGGCTGCCACTTCTGCCCCGGTAGGTAGTGATCGGACAGCCATCAGAAGGCCATCCCAATCCGTCGCAGGGGCTTGCTCAACCCCCTCCAAATCCTCATGGCTTAGGGGCATAAACGGCTGGTCACGTTTGTCACGCTTGTATTCTTCCAAAATACTTGGATACTTGAAAGTCTGCGCGACAACCGCCTTTTTGTCACCCCCATACTTCTCAATAAGGTCTGTTTTGTGAACCTTGGGAGCTTTTTTTACCATTTTAACGAGAGATGACCCAGCCTTTATCTCCTCTTTTTGCATATGCTCAAGAAGATAGTGCCTGTAGTATTCGTTCATATCATACAGAGGAGTTCGGCGGACTATTGCTTTAGGAACTAGTAAAAGCTTTCCCTCCGCCGTCATTGGTAGTTCAACATATTTTGAGAACCACTCGCGAGACGCAGGATTCCAAAGCGGTCCTGACGGAACGCCCTCTTGTAATGGGATGCCAAGCTGTCTGCACTGCTCTTGAGTATATTCAATAAGAGGCATTCGAATAATATTCGTGGTGACATCTGAGACAATGTCAACGCCTATTTTGGGTATCAGCAATACGGTATCTTCGAGGTCCTGCACCATGCCTGTTTTGGCCGCTTCGCTTCGGCTTAGAGCTCCCCATACGTCGTGCGCCGACCCATCACCCAACGCTCTGCCGCGCGATCTTCCGCGAGACAACCCAAGGTGGGTTTCGTTTGGCTCACGCAACTGGCCAAGCAAAGCTTCCGCTTCCGCATTGTCACCGGCTTTAATTTTTAAGAGAATGGTTTCGAAAAAATTCTGGATCAGGGACACGCATCCGTCCCCCCAATCCGTGTGCATGAGCGATAGGGCACGGGGGCTTACAAAAACCTTTGTGTCCCGCTCAATGTCAACGTCTACAAAGTCGAGCGTCGCTTGGGATCGCTTAAGTCGATAAATCGTCGAAACGCGCTTATTACGTCGCTTGGCCATGCGATCCCCCAATTTTTATAATTTTCGAAGGTAGTTATCGTGATTTAGAATCCAAGAGGGATTTGAGCCGATAGGGATTTAATCTCACATGCTACACGTCAGGGCTTTCAACGCGGCGAGTAACGTCCTCCGCTCGCGCAGAGTATCACGCTAATGAATAAAGCCCTGTCGCTGCGTTAGGCGGCGGCACTGATCGGCACCGTCCATGTGGTCGATGGCGGCTACGTAGTGTGGGGAGCTTTCCGACACGACGTAGAGGTTGACGAACGCGCGGCAATGTGTGCCTATCACCCGAAGGGCTAATAGGCCGCTCCCCGCCAAGGAAACGTATTTTTTCTTGGACGGAGTCTGCCCAGTGAACAAATGGCAAGCCCTTGTGGACATCGTTAAGACGTTCGTTGACGGCGGTAAGCCCGGATATGCTTTGGCGGCGATCGTCATGATGTGCGGGCCAATCGCCCTTTTCGCGTGCGCTACGCTATTGAAGATCGTGTGGAAGTGAACTCAGGCTTTGCGGATAGCGTCGGCCAGCGTGTCGAAGCGGTCGTTGACGATGTCGGTGAGCTTGTCTTGCCCGCGCTCGACCCGCTCCATTGCCTTGTCGATCGCCTGCACCGCGCTTTCTAATTTGACGATCCGCTCAACATCCGCCGTCCGCAGATGTTCGACCGCGTCGATGCGAGCGGTCTGGTTCTTGATCTGATGTTTCAGGTCGTCATGCTTGTCAGCCAGAAGAGCGATCTTGTTCATCGCCTCCTTAGTGATCGCTCGGACGATGAGCCCGGCGGCGGTCGAAACAGTCGCCAGCCCCGCTGCCCATTCAATCAGCGAGGATGTCTCGAACATCATCGCGCCACCGCGTCCACGATCGCGGTCAGGGCGGCAGCGCCAGATGCTGATAGGCCTGCCCGTATCAACCATGTCAGGGCGACCGACTTCACCGCTGGCACTTCCCAAACGATTTTCGCATAGTGGATCGTGGTTGCGCCCAACCGTTGCCATGAGGGCTTACGCATTCGCCACCGGGGTCGAGGCATCGGGATCGACAGGCGCGGTCCAATTCGCAACCTGAAGACCAAGCCCGGTCATCCCGTTATAGATTGCTTCAATGGCAATGCCGAAGAAGCTGTCATCCTTGGGGCCATCATTGCGGATCGCCGCAATCTGCTCATGTACGTCGATAAAGGCGTCACTCTCGACCAGCGGCTTTATCGCAAGGTAAACTTCGTGGCGCTGGAGCGCTGCTTCGTATGCCTTTTGGCGTTCGTAGTGGGCGAGGCGGGTACGCATTTCCTGCGCTTGTTCGTCGGTAATCTGTGTCTGTTCAGCCATGTTCTATTTAGTAGAATTGCTGCCCGACCGGCACGCCTGTGACATCCACGACGAACATATTTAGAGGGATGTAGAAGTCTGGTGGCTGATCGGTGTCGGGGCCGGGACCAATTTGCACATCGTCCCAACTCACCATTCGCGTTCGAACGGTTTGGCCACCATCCGCGATAAAACCGCCATAGATTTTGCCGTCATTCTGCCACGCGACATAGTTCTCACCACCATCGCCGCCATCTTGGTCGGGGACTCTCGGTCCACCGCCGCCAGCCCCATAATAGACCTTCTCACCGCTAATGCGGTGGCCAGCCCATGCGCCTTGGCAAAACGCGAGTTGCCGCCGGCCGTAGGTCACAACTTGCTCCCCATCCACGGTGTTTCCGCTCAGAAGGTTGAGGACGCGCATCACGCGCTGATTAGTCGAGAAGGTGATCTCATTCGCGGCGTTGCGAACTTCCAAGCCGAAGCCGCTGGCCGGGATCGTGTTCGACTTCTCAAAGATATAATATGTGAATGGGGTGCCAGCGGGCGCGCCGTTGGTCCCATAGATTTTTTGACCAGTGCTGCCCCAAATCCCGGCACTTGCCGCCGCATAGCCATTGCCACCACCTATGGCGATAAGTGCGTTCGGGTAGGTTTGGGAAGTTGGGATGAGCAAACTCGTGGGACAGGTGTTGCTGACTTTGCGGTCTTCTACATAGGTGGTGCCGCTCACGCGTAACGCGTAAGTCAGCATATCCCCGTTGAATTGCATCTTCCCATTCGCGTCACATATCTCGAAACCCTGAGCCATTCTTTACTTAGCGAATGCCGTAAACGATCGTCTGTTCTGGCCGATTATACATGTAGCCGTTGTAGTAGACGACATCGCGCGGATACGTCCAAATCAGCGAGTTCCCTTCTTGCCGCCATGTCGCGTCGAATCCGCCGCTATCAAACTTGCCGTCAATCCTGCACCAAAACGCGACATGTTGCGGGTATTGCGTGAGCCTAGCATCAAAGATGCTGCCGCTTTTTGCGTCGCCGGTATAGTTCTGTCCACCTACCGAAAACCCGACCGTAGCCGTGCCGAGAAACTTGATCACGGGACTTGTTTCATCGAACATCAGGGTGCCGCCAGCGTCCCAAACGCGTAGTCCGTCTGCCATCAGAAATTGAGTCCGAAAGCGACACGACGGGTACCATTCCCATCAAAGACCTGAATGTTCTGGTTCGTGATCTTCATGCGGTTGCCGCCGCTGTCTGCGCCGACATTCAAGTTTCCCGCGAAAATCACATCACCGACAATATCGACGCCACCGCCTCCGTTAGCATCAGCGCGGACGGTCATTTGCGCGCGGTTATTCCCCGCGACGGCTTGCACCTGCCAATAGGCGGCGGCGCGTCCGTTGAGGGTCGAGATCGCGCTTTCGGTGGTTGAAACACGGGCTACGAGATTGCTGTCTTGGACCTTCTGCGCAGCAATCTCGCCAGCGGTCGCGGGGCGCATGACGACGCGGTGCCAAACGCTGCGGAAGAAGCCGAAATTCGTCCCGCCTTGGAAGCCAGACCAACCGGACATCAAGTAGAGATTGGCATTGCCGGTGTTCGCACCGTTGTAAAACAACCATGTGAACTGGCGGTTGGCCATGCCGATGTCACCGAAGCGCCCGGCGGTGTCCGCATTGGTCGCGAACCCGAAGTTGAAGACATAGCCATTGTTGAAATTGACGTGGACGCCTGAGCCGGACCAGTTGCCGTCCTCGCCCGTGACATCGACCTCGAACGCATACCAGCCGGGTGCGACGTTGTAGATCGGCTGTGTGATCCCGTTGTTGATGCCGCCGCGATCGATCTGAAGAGGAGCGGGCGCGCCATATCTGCTGTCGCGCGGGCTTGCACCAAGGAACGCGCCATTATCGTTAGCCCAGCCGCCCCATCCCGGCGGGATAGCAGCGCCTCCACGCCCAACCCAACCGGGTGCGTTGAAAGTGCCATTCCTCAGCATGTTGCCGCTGTCGTTGCTGACCTGTGCTTCGACCACGCTGGTGCGGTTGCTGATCGAGGCGTCGCGATTTGCCGATGCTGTCGCTTCGTCGCGAATGCGCGCGGCAAGCCATGAGTCCTGACCTCCGGCAATCTGCGCTTCCGTCGTGCTGACCCGGTTGGAGAGAGCGTTGTCGCGGTTCGCGCTGGCGGTGGCTTCATCCGTGACGCGGCCATTCACCCGCAGATAGTCTTGGTATCGATCGCCGTTCCAGTTGTTCAGGTCATTTCGGACGCCGGTATAATTGGCTTCCGTGGTCGTGACGCGGTTCGACAGGGACGAATCCCGATTGGCAGAAGCCGTGGCTTCATCGCGGATGCGAGCGGCCAGCCATGAGTCCTGACCGCCTGACATCTGGCTCTCGGTGGTGCTGATCCGGTTCGACAGAGAATTGTCGCGATTGGCACTGGCGGTCGCTTCATCGCTGATACGGGCTTGGGCATTGGTCGCAGATTTCGATGCGGCCAGCGCTGCGAAAACGGGGGCTTCTGAACCATCCACAAGTTCGATTATCGGACGACCGAAAGCCTGATATGCGCCATTCGTGGCGTAGAATTGGTAAGCGCGGTGGCTCGGCTGAAAGCCATCAGGTCGAAAGCAATAATTCCAACCATCCGCGATCTTGATGCCCGTCGCCATATCCCAAACGCCAGCGCCAGCGTGGGTCTTTCCTGCGCTATTTCGGGGGAAGAGATAGCCGACGAATAAGTGCCATTTGTTGGGTGTTAGATTCCCAATGTAAGCGAAATACGGATTTCCGTTTTCAGTCGTTGTGTTGATGTCGCAGACGTTCGAAGTGCCCCAATATGAAGTACGTGTTCCACTGCCCAAAGTCGCGATCGGGATCATAAAACGATAGGTCTTGTCTGGATCAAGTGGGGCTATGATCCCGCTGTTCCATCCCCCTGCGCCTTGACCGCTTCCATCCGCCTGACAGAGCCACGCATCGCCCGACGAACCATCAGGCATAGGCAAGTTGTCGAAGTTGCCGCCATGGGGGAACTCCACGATTTCGTTGCGCTGCCCGCCGTTCAGTCCCCACGGGATAGCCGCACCCTTCTTCCACCAACCGACATCAACCAGATTGCGCCGGTTGTTTCGGACAAGCGTCTTGAGCCCGCTATCTTGATCACCGCGAAACTGTGCTTCGGTCGTCGCGACACGATTGCTGATGGAGTTGTCCCGGTTATTGCTGGCCGTGGCTTCGTCACGGATGCGCGCCGCGAGCCAGCTATCCTGACCACCGCTGATCTGGCTCTCGGTGGTCGCAACACGGTTACTGATCGCGCTGTCACGGTTCGCCGATGCCGTGGCTTCGTCCGTGATGCGGGCATTCGTGGCGTTGACCACGGCCTTGGCGGAACCGGGTGTGTAGGGATTCCACTCCGTCTGCCCTTGTCGCGCAAACCCGAGATAGGGGCGGATGAACCACGCGATGCTCCCCGCCTCGCTGCTGAACGTCTGATACTTCCTGAGCGCCAGCCGCATGGTGGCGGTGCCGTCTGGCACCCGGACTGACTTCGCGCCGGTCTGATCCCAGCCGCCAAGGTCGGGACCGCCATTATTGTATCGGGCGCTTGTGAACTCACCCGCATAGCCGTTCCACGACCCGTCGCGCTTATAGAAGAAGATGCTGACCCAGTTGTTAGCACGATGGGATGCGGCGAAGGCGTACCCCTGAACATAGTCGCCAGCCTTCACCGCGACAGGCGCGCTGACGATTTCACAAAGAGTGCTCGCTATGCCGCTTTCTCCGATGGTAATCGAGTTTTCGCCTGCGATGTTCCAGTAGTCGCCACCGCCATTCCGATCGAAGCTCGTTCCTGCGGGCTGTGAAGTGATCTGCCATCCGTCCAGTGATATGAGGTCGGAATTGGTCACGAGGTTACCCGCACCACTGTAGCGAGTTTCTACGCTGCCTATTCGGTTCGCCAGCCCGGAAGTTTCATTGCTTCTCGCCGTTGCCTCAGCGCTGACTTTCGCGTCAGCCTGCGCATTCGTGACATAGTTGGCCTCAACGATCTGTAGACGATTGCCAATAGCGGCATCTTGTCCCGCGCGGGTAGTCGCCTCATCCGTAATCTTGGCGGCGTTCGACCATTCACCCGTGACTTCGCGGAAGAACCAACCGGCAATGACGTAGCCGCCATTTTGCGGGATCATGTCGATGTTGATGCGAGGACGAATCCAATAGCAATTCGTATTTTTGACTATCGCGTCATCAACCTGAATATCACTCGCGTAGCAATGCCAAGCGCCGTTGGGGATAGGCGTGTAGAAGCTATCAGTAGCTTCGGGAGACGTGGCCGTTGCACCGAGATATGTATTTGCGGAATAGTCTTTGTTGGCTCCTTCCCAATAAACGCGAGCATGTCCACCAAAACCGTTGGGGGCCGACCACTGCCAGACCCAAAATCCAGCCCGATAACGCTTGGCGGGAGTAGTTTTGATCCAGCCCGCCGGGTCCATATAAAGCCAAGAGCCCATGCCGGGCGCGAAGGCCACGCCAGCGCCTTTTTCGTGATTAGGCTCCCATCCAACGTTGCCGGTGTTTCGCCCGCCAAGCTCGGTCTGCCACCCCCATATGGTTGATGTCGTTTCAAAGCCGGGGAAGGTCTTTGCGACCTGATCGGCGGTGTACGCGGCCTTGCTCTCCAAACTGGTTGTGCGCGACGTGATAGCGGCGTCGCGCGTGACGCTGGCGGTCGCTTCATCACGAATGCGGGCTGATAGCCCGCTATCCTGATCGCCGCGAAGCCTTGCCTCTACGACATCAACCTTGTTCGATAGAGCCTGATCGACAGATGCGCGTGCTGTCGCCTCGCTATTGATCTTCGCGTTGTAATCGGTGCGATCTGCGCTGGCCTGCGCCACGACAGAATCGACGCGGCTGCTGATTGCGCCGTCACGATTGGCACTCGCCGTCGCCTCGCTCGTAACGCGCGCATCTATGCGCTCGACGGCTCCAACGTCCTGAAGCCAAAATTCTGAGATTTGCGTGTAGCTGTTGGGCTGTGTCCCGATGTCGTCGGGGTAGTTCGCCAATATCAAGGGCTGAACATAAGCGGTGCCGGGAGGCAATTCGTGAACGCCTGAGCGAAATGGCGGAACGGAAACGCCCTCTAAGACGCCCTTATATAGGTAATCCGCGTCATACGTACCGGGGTCATGGGTGGCCGCGACCGCATAGATGTTTCCGACGTGAGAGCCTGCGCCGTCAAAGCATTGGAGCCCGATGTATGTGCGGCTGCGTCCTGCGAAGATGCGGTAGACGATGCGCAGGCGTAGTCCACGGTTGAGGTCCGTGACCTTGATCCGCTTATCTGCATATAGCTGGCTGTAAGCGCCGGGCGTGCTGCTGGCTGTGTAACCCTGACCAGCGGGGTTGGGGAGGAACGAGAAGCCATTCGGCGACCAACCACTTCCCGCATTGGCAAAATCGCCGTTGGGGTTCAGACCACGCCCGACCCCGCTCGATGCCTCAACCTTGTCGATCCGCCGAGCAATCGCATCGTCCCGGCTAATGAGCGTGGCGACTTCCTGCGTGATCCGGCTCGTGAGATTGCCACGGTCGGTCGTCGCTGTGCTTTCAACCGTGTCGAGACGCTGGCTGAGGAGGCGGTCGCCATCAGCGCGTTGGGTCGTTTCTGTCGAGATGGCGGTGAACGCATCTTCAGCGCGCTTCTGGGCAGCCGTCACGGTAGTCGAGATCGTCCCTTCCGCCCCTTTGGCTCGGGCGATTTCGTTCGAAAGGTCAGCGCTGGCTTTCGCGGATGCGTCACGGGCGGCGGTGATCTGAGGCGCAAGGTCGGTGCGAATCTGAGCGGCTTCCTGTCGGACGGTCGCAACGGTCGTGTTCGTCGCGGCGACGCTCGCCGTGAGTTCACTTTTCGCCTTCTCCACCGCTGCTGCGGCTGCTGCGCGATCGGCGTCGGCCTTAGCGATGAGGTCGGCGGATTTGATGATCTGGCCCGACGCGTCCCGGATGGCCGCAATCGCATTACCGGCATTGTCCCGGACAGTGGCGGCAGGGGTGCCACCAACACTGGCTGTGTCCTTGGCGGTGTTATCCCTTGTGACATCCGCGCCGGGTGCGATCCCGCCCAGCTTACCACCTTCGCCGGGATTGATGTCTGAGAGCCTTGATGGCGTACCCGTCAAATCAACATAGGGAATGGTGACGCGAGCCGTCACAATGTCGTCAGTGAACCATGCACCGTAAACGCCACTGGTCATGCGGTAGCGGGCGCGAACCTCAACTTCAGTGCCGGGCGCATTACTGGAGAAGGTGAAGCTGCCCGCCGTGGGGTCATGGGCAGCGGCTTGCTCGGTCCAGCCCTCTTCCGCACCCGCATATTGGCCACGGATACGGGACTGAATTTGGATGCTCGACACTCGCCCGGAAGACTGCGGGGTCCACTCGACTTTGATTTCTGAAACTTCGCTCACACGTTATTTATCAGGCGACCCCTTGATAGGCGGCGGTGCTCAGGCGAAGCCCCTCAACAGGAAGCCATGCGCTTGCGTCATAGCCGCCGGGACGGATGACGGCGGGAAGCGGCTTCTCTTCACGATCCCACGCATAGACTTCCGAAGATTCTTCCCGAAGTGTCATTTGGAAGATCATTAAGTCAGTTTCGGTCTGAGACTGAACGCGAAAGAGTTTGTTGTTCCAGCCCTGCGACGGGAGGCTCAGCGTTACGAGACTGCCAACCTGAACCGCGAATGCTTTCGGGCCGAATGTCGCGGTGAAGAAGCCGGGCGTCTTGGCTTCCCGCATAAGGAACTGCTTGGCGATGCGCTGGCAAGTTTCCGCACGAGATACGAAGCCAAGGTCGAGGGAGAGCGTGCGCGGGACGCCATCGGGGAGGTTGTCCGTCTCGATGACGCCCCAATCGACCAATTGGAAAAGCTGGGCAGGGTCGGCGAAACGGCCACGCACGATGTTGTAGGTCTCGCGGGCAGGGCCGCTGGGCACCCAACTATAGGGGGCAGGGGAGTTGATGCCGCCGACGAGATCGGATTCATCGAACGACTGCTTAGGACCGAGTGTGTCGTCATAGCCGCCTACAAGCCCATAGATGCCGCCCACGTCGGTGAGTTTGCACGACCCCATGGCGGCGGTTAGGGCGGACAACACCGTCTCATGGGTATCGGCGGTCGATACGATCCCATCGGCGCTATAGCGCTGCACCGTCGCGCCATCGGCGGTGACGACGCGCTCTTCGCAAACGTTGGCGTAGACGCGAAAATTGTCGAGGTTGATCCGATTGACGGGAATTCCCATTCCCCAAAGCAACTTCTCGTTCAATCTGTAGCCAATCATGTAGGTGATCAGCGAAAGCGCGGGGTTGCGTCCTATCTCGATTCCGGCGTGGTAGAATTCCCACGTCGATTGATCATTGGCACGATGCGGACCCGATCCGCCTGCGGTAGAATCAAGGCGGGGGTCATAGACGGGGCAGCCGTCTACCACTGTTATGACTTTCTGTGGTAAACCCTGCGGCCAAACTTTGCTGTCAAGTTTCCAGTCGATTGCGAGGTAGGCGCAACCGGTGAAGCGCGATGATGATGTCCATAAAGCCCCGGTGCCAAGCGGCTGAGCGTTTGCGGCCGATCCCTCACCGATCGCGCGAATGAAGTTGATCCCGTCTTGGTGGGCAACCAGCGCGCCATTCGACCACGTCAGGTCATCTTCAAGGTAAATGTCGCGGATCGTGACTTTGTGAGACGCGAGCGCGATCACCTGCGCATAGCGGTCCTTCTTGCTGCCCCATGTTTCGAAGAAGCGAACATCTGCGCCTGCGGCAGTGCGGCCGAAGACGATCTTGCGGGGGGCAGAGGGGACGACCGAATTTTGCAGCCGGTCGGCCATCGACTGGCTGACGCTCTGGGGGGCTTTGCGGAAGAGTGTCCCGACACCCGCGAGAGCGAGCGAAACACCAAGGCCCACTACCGTTGATGTGATGGCCGTGACGACGGCTGCGGAAGCGCCGTACAGCGATGCAACTGCGCCAAGAAGTGGAGCGGCATAGACGATGACCGCGACCGCCACGGCGATCATCACGACCGATTTGATGACCTTACTCACCGGATACGACCGAGAGTTCGAAGGGCACCGTGAAGGCGTACCGGCAATCGCGGGTCGGGATTATCGCGAGACGGTCTTGGCCTTGCTCCTCACCGACAAAGAAACTGAATTGGCCGACGCATACGCCAACCGTGGTGGCATCGCGCATCACGATGTCGCCGCGTTGAGCGAAATGGACGGACTTGGGTTCGCCGAACCAAGACTTTACGGTTCTGAGGAGCGTGCCCGCGCCAAGCTCGCGAAGTGCGGTGCGCGCACCATTTGCGGTGTCATAGGTTCCGCGATATGCGGCGGCGGGATCAACGCCGGTTTGCGCTCTGACGCATGATGCCGCGAAGAGTGCGCAATCATGCTGGCCCCAAACGAACGGGTCATATTCTACGCGGTCGAGATAAGTTCTAAGACGGTCTTCCCAATCAGGGAATCTGACGATGGCTTCCATCGTCTATTTAGGTCGATCAATAATCTACCTGATTTTGGTACACGCTTCCGTCAGGTGATCTACCACCATAACCCGTGGCACCACTGCTCGCGACAGCCTTTGCGGGCGCGGGATCACCGTTCGCGATGCTCGCGGCATAATCTTGAGATGTATCTGTGGAGTCGTATTTTTTCTGGTCGAGATAAGTTTGATTAGTCGCGTTCGAAACAAGCGACTGATGGCTCTCAATCGTCAGCGTGAAGTTATGCGATCGGCCATCGTTTTGGATTTCGACCTTGTCCATTGCCCCGCTTCGCACGCGCCGAAACATCCAAATGGGCTGTGCGAGCGGATCGGCCTGCGGGATCAGGATGGCGCGCCATATAGTAGCAGGGCGGGTGAGGTATTCGGCCGGGAGGGCTTCCGCTGCCGCAAGCGTGACGTTGGGACTGGCGGGGACCGCTAAACTGATCGTGAATTCGTCCGAGCCGCTATAGCTGAACGTGTTGTCGCCGATCTGGACCGCAACGCCATTCGCGACGGGTTCGAGCGTGTTGCCATCGAGCAAGCTGTCCCCTGATCCTGTGGGCTGAATCGGATGTGCGCCAGTCCAAATGAATAGCGTTTCGTTGGCAAATTCCAGCCGCGCGGCGAGATAGGACGTGATGGCGGGGGCGGTGATCGCGCTCATCACCTGCGGCGTCATGTTGTCGCGCATCAGACGACCTCACGCGCCTCGATCGTGCCAAAGTCCGCGATACGATCGGGGTCGAGCGTGTATGCAGGGCTATCGGTCGTCGCGAGACGGAAGATACCGAAGGGGCGAGCGAACTCCACCGCTGTCCCGGCGGCGAAATCTGCCCGAAGTGCCGGTTCAAAGCGCACCGTGACACGGCCATTTGCGTCCGCCACAGCGGCGGCTTCCGTAATCCTGAGAAGCTGCGCCCCGATCGTAAGCCATTGGCCCACTCGAAGCGTCGAGAGAGCCCCTGCGGTCCATCCCGTGACGCTGACGGCATTGTTCGTGGCATAGGCCTTGGTCGCGACGGTGCGCCCCGTCAGGCCGCTCACGATTGTGCGATTGGGATAGAAGCGGAATGAACCGACCATACCTTGGAGGCTCAGGCCCCAAGCCGCTATCACCTCAGCGCGAGGAATGCGCATCCGTGGCCACGACCAAGACAGCTTCCATTGCGAGGCTTGGTGAACGACCTGAACCTTCTTCGAGTAAGGCGATTCAGTTGCGGATTGGACGCGATCCAGAACGAGGCGTTCAGTCGCGGGCGTATATACGGGAAAATCTATAGGGAAACTGGCCACGAGATATTTAGCTCGTGACGTTAGATCGTTCGGCGTTGCAGCTTCTTGAGTGTGGAATCGGTGGCTTGCTTCGTGATGAGCGGCACTGCTGACATGACACCTTCGACCACCATGGCGCGGACCATGGCGGGGTCATTGCTCGTGATCGGCCCGTTGATGTTGATATGAAGACCGCCAGCGTTATCATTGGCGGCAAGCGAACGAAGTTCCCTATTATTGGTCACTCGCGCATTGGCACCGATGCCCACGACTTCCGGACCACGTTCACCTACAAGATAGTTGCCGGGCGATGTCATGCCGCCATTCGCGCGTGCGCCCTTCAATCCCTTCAGCAAGTTCCCAAAGATCGACCCCAACAGGCCTGAGCCGCCACCCTCACCACCACCAAACAAAAGATTACCGAGAGGTTTGATGATCGCTTGCTGAAGGCCAATATTGATCAAACCATTGATGATCGTCTTTGACATGCTGGTGAATGCCTCACCGACACTTTTTGTCCCATCAATGATGCCCATCAGCCCATCTTGAAGCGACTTCAGGCCTTCGACTTCGACATTCTCAAACGCGTCATTGAGTTCGTCCCTCGTCTTCGGAATTGCATCGAGATAAGCTTCTAGCGGCGATTGGTTCTGACGCCGAACACCGTCTTCGGCGAGACTTTGGAGGGCGGGCAGGGCATTCAAGCGGGCTTCCGCTGCCTCGCGTTCTGCGCGCGTTGCCTTGCCGAGCTTTTCCAATTCGATCGTGTGCTCAAGCTGGAGACGCTCTTGATCGAATTGGTTGCGAACCAGCGCCAATGACTTGTCACGACGATCCCGTGTCGAGCGGGTGAGCGCCATTTCTGCGGAAAGCATGTCGGCGTCGAGTTGCTTTCCCGCCAAGGCGAGATCGAGGCGATCCCGCGCAATCTCTGCGTCACGATCCCGAATGGTGGCGTCATATTCGGTGTTGAATATTTCGCGCTCGATTTCCTTCAACAATTTGGCTTGGGCGGCAGTGTAACGCTTCTTGCCCTCCCGCACTTCCTTGTCGCTGCCGGTCTGCATGTCGATGTCATCGGCGTTCATGTAATAGCGATTGCGAATTTGCTTCGCTGCAAGGTCTTGACGCTCGGTCGGATCGTTGGTCATTCGCTCTTGCGAACGGTAGAGGTCAGCGCGTGCGCCAAGGAATGTGCGGTCCCATGCCGCTGATAATTCACCATCACTTTTCTGCGTCTGGCCGGTCTTTTTCTTTGAGGCTGCGTCAGGTTTGGGGAGAAGTGCATTGGTCGATTTTGGTGGCGTGACCCGGAGTCCGTGCCGGGACCGTGCTTCGAGCCGGGCAATGTCTTCCCGCTCGCCCCGCATTGCTTGCATGTCGGGATCATTCTTATTGCGACCAGCCCGGATGTTGTCGTTGTATCGGCGCGTGAGGTCATCATGCAGGGCTTGGCGACCGGCCTTTGTCTTTTTCAATTCCGCGCGGTCATCGGCCTGCATCTGCTCGATAGATTTGCCCGACATCCGCGCGCCGATGACGTGCGGCACGTCCCATTTCAGCGGGTTGCTCTGCTGGGTAGACATCAGCTTCTGCACGTCCATCTGCGCGAAGAAGTTGGCAGCGGCAGTCGCGGCCTGCGTGAAGGCATTCGCCAAAGCCATCAGGGCGTCGGCGTTCTGGATAATCGCGCCCGCCATCTGGGCGTTGACGATCATCTTCATCGTGTCGAGTTGGTCATTCACCTGCCCGCCGTTGCGCAACAGGTGGTCGTCCAGCACGATCCCGTAGGATTCTGCGGCATCGGCAAGGGTATTGAAGCCCTTCGACCCATCGGACATCAGAAGGGTGAGATCGCCCGCCGACTTACCAAATAACTCGATTGTCTTCTGATTGCGGGCCGTCACGGTGCCGAGCTTCGCAATACCGTCCATTGCTTGTTTGAGCGCGGTGTCGGTATCCGCGCTCCTGACGCCAAGGTCATGGAAGGATTTCGTCAGCGCCTTGTTGCCGTTCTGCGCTGCGCCAAGGTTCTTTGCGAATTTCTCCACCGCCGCATCGGCATTCTCAACCGATGAACCGGAGAGTTGGGCGGCGTAGCGGAATTCTTGAATCGTCTTGGTCGTCGCGCCGGTGCGGTCAGCGAGATCAACGATGGCGTCACCGTAATCGAACGCTTCTTGGATGCGCTCTTGAAGAATGTCGAATGAGAATGCGCCGATGAAGCCACCCGCAAAGCCAATGGCGGCATTCTTCGCGATGTTCATCGCATTCGTGATTTGCGATGCGGTCTGCTGCGTCGCGCGGGACGCATTCCGAAGACCGGCAATAAACTGAGCGCTTTCGAGCGCGAGATCAACTACGAGACTACCAACATTTGCCATGCTGGTATTTAGCGGCTGGTGTCATCCTCAATGACGTTGAACCCGGCGAACGCCGCCGCAATACGATCCTCAAGCGTGATGGCTGCGGTGCGCTTCGCCTCTAATCGGGCGGTTTCTTCGGGGTCGCGGTCGAGGAAGTGGGGAGCCTCTTTTTCCGTTCGCTTATACCACTCCATTTCGAGGAGAAGGCGGGTGCGATCGTCCTCAGCGGGAGAGCCGAAGGGTTCGAAAAAGTGGTAGGCTTCCCATTCCGCTAACTCATCCGGCGACAACTGCCGATTGAGTTCACTTACTGTTTTGCCGAGCGCGAGCGCGAGGCGGAAGAGGAAGCGCCTTTCCGGGCTGGCGCGGAATTTTTTTTAGACTTTCGGGATCACGTCGAGCGTGTTCCTGCATGGCCTGCCACAGCGAGACGATGGTCTGGTAATCGAGTTCAGCAAAGGCGTCA
>PVBE010914284.1_pt1 | contig 145140 bp, 116 predicted proteins | sample 1631181 | NCBI WGS metagenome assembly PVBE01 (sample SAMN08397723, study PRJNA350692) | Marine metagenome, whole genome shotgun sequencing project. | isolation source: water | place: Pacific Ocean | collected 2012-04
CAACACTCGATCCACCCATCACGACAACGATACTCTGCGGACGATGCGGAACGACGACCAAAGTTGATGGCCCACGACCCATATACTGGATATGTTCAGTCTGCTCGACCTGTCTTTGGGATCATGAAGAAGAATGAGAAATATACTCAGGGATTACCTCACCACACGCGTCGCTGACTGGAGGAAATCATTCCTCCACATCTTTACTAGACTCTCTTGATGAGGCAAGATGAATGGTAGAAGTAGTTTGGGAAGAAGACACAGGCGTCGGATTCCTTGCAATGGTTGCTGCGAAGAGCACGAACGCGAGGAATCCGACGCCCATGAGTGGACCTATCGTCGCAGCAACAGGTCCAATGGCGTTGCTAGCCACAACGTCGACCGTGTAAGATGCATATTGAACTCCATCCCCAACCATCTCGGAACTATGATGCGAATGATCACCGAGCGGATAATTCAAACCTGTACCAAACACCCACCCATTCACAGAAGTAATTGTCAGTGGTACCAGATCACCAGATGTCACATTTCGTGTGCGATCAACCTGAGAGAGGACATCATACTCACCATCATCAACCGTAACGTTCGAGGCCCAACGAAGATCTGTGAAGATATTCACATCAGTCGGCCAAGGGGAGAACCTGATTATCGAGCCTTGAAGTTTCACTGGAGTGAGGATCTCATCCATCATCTGATTGGGACCAAGACACCCACGCAGTTGACTAGGAGCAGTACACTCAAAGGAACGATGGAGGCCAGAGTTAGGTGTAGCAGGAGAATGCGCATCATCCTGAAGCAACTGGGCCACAGGTTGCATGGTGGGCAGTGTTGTTATATTATGGTAAGTCATCCACTTCTGAGTGGCCTCATCAATCTCAACTGCGTGGATGGTCTGAGTCAAAACGTGCAGACGAGTCACCTCCTCGGAGGTTGTGGAATCCCATCCTTCGATAATCTGATCATATTTCCATTGAGTCGTGATTCTATGCGCAGGAGTATTCACATCATTCTCTCTCCAAGCGCTCACCACTTGTGAAGCATCATCCACCTCAAGTCGATAGACGGGAAGTGCCATCTCACCATCTATGGTCATCTCTATGGTCCAGACAAATCGATATTCAATCAAAGGCAAGTGTTTGATCAACGAACCGTTGGCGTCAAGGAGAGGAACATCAACACTGATCAAACGAACTGTGGCAACGGTATGATTGTCATCAAACGCATCAGAATGCACTTCTGCTGACCAATCCAAAGTCGAATAATCCACCAAAGCAACCGCCGTTTCAGTCAATGTCTCTGGATCTAACCGTGACTTATGAGCGAGACTAGAATTGATGCCTAACAATCCATCATCATCAGCATCCAGATACTCGATGGCCCCCTCAATACTATGCACGACCACATGATCTTCAAAGAGATGATTATGGGCATCAAGATTGCCTTGAACATCGACATGAACTGCATGTCCTTTAGAGACTGGAACCACTGATGTCATGGTGATTGAACCAGCATCCATGGCAGACCCGTATGCTATCTTGAACATCCCAGCACCTGCGCTGGCAATGATAGTCCGAGATGATTCATCATGAACGATACTTACACCCGAGTCTACACTTCCAAGAGTGAACTCCTCGCTCACAGAGGCACTCACAGCTACCGAAGATAGGAGCAGCAGTGTGAGGAGAACTGCTCGCATGGCAGGGGTTCGGCACTGCCATATATATCCGAAACGGCAAGTCTTGCCCCTTGACCACCATTCTGAGACTACAACACGATTAAGTCCAACACAATGCATGTTGCATCATGCAGGAACCGGATAGCATCGAGAGCCATCTCTCAGAGGAGCGAACCTTTCAGCCACCAGTCTGGATTCAAGCTGAGGCGTTGATCCCATCCATGGAAGCATATCAGAAGATGTATGATGCTTCCATTGCTGATTCAGATGCATTCTGGGGCGGCATTGCAGAGGACTTTGACTGGTACCAGCGTTGGACAACAGTCGATGGCTCAGACCTTAAGAAGGCACACATTGCTTGGTTTGAAGGCGCTACAACTAATCTCTCCCACAATTGCCTTGACAGACACATCACTGCCGGCCACGGCGACGACCTCGCCATCACATGGGAAGGTGATGACGGCGAAGTGAGAACCTTCACCTTTACCGAAGTGCTCACACAAGTCTGCCGGATGGCAAATGCACTGCGATCACATGACGTACAGAGGGGTGATCGTGTGACAATATACATGCCCATGATTCCAGAACTTGCCTTCGCACTTCTTGCCTGTGCACGTATCGGAGCCATCCATTCGGTCGTCTTTGCAGGATTCTCTGCCGAGAGTCTGGCTCAACGCATCATCGATGGTGAGTCCGACGTGATCATGACGACAGATGCAGGTCTCAGAGGAGGACGACGCATTGAACTGAAATCTATTGCCGACGATGCAGCCACCCTTGCCGCTTCTGCTGGCATCAAAATCAGGCGGATGTTCGTCAATCACCGAGCAGGCGATGGTGTTGGGACCGGCAGCCGAGGGTGGGTCGATGGAAGAGATGTAGATCTGGCTGCGAGTATGGCAGAGCAGGATGATGACTGCGAGCCGGAACAGATGGGAGCTGAGGATCCACTGTTCATCCTTTACACATCAGGCTCGACGGGAAAACCGAAGGGTTTGCTGCACACACATGCAGGCTACATGGTCTTCGCTGCGACCACGTGCAAGTATGTCTTTGATCTCAAACCCGACCGTGATCTGCACTTTTGTACTGCAGACATCGGCTGGATTACAGGACATACCTACATCGTCTATGGACCATTGCTCAATCGAGTTCACACCCTGATGTTTGAAGGCACACCAACATACCCACATCCGGGACGTCTTTGGGAAGTCGTAGAAAAACACCAACCAACGACGTTCTACACTGCACCAACTGCGATTCGAGCGCTGATGGTTCATGGTACTGACCATATCGAGAAGTGGGACAGAGGTTCGCTGCGCGTGCTCGGCACTGTAGGTGAACCAATCAACCCCGAGGCATGGATGTGGTATCATGTCCACGTTGGTGAGGAACGATTGCCCATCGTCGATACCTGGTGGCAAACTGAGACCGGTGGCATTCAGATCACACCGTTACCTGCCGCCACGACGACCAAACCTGGTTCGGCAACGCGCCCCTTCTTCGGCATCGAACCTGCAGTCGTCAGACCAGACGGAACTGATTGCATGCCCAACGAAGGTGGGCACTTGATCAGCCGAAGGTCATGCCCAGGCATGCTTAGGACTATTTGGGGCGACCATGATCGCTTCGTTGCCACATATTTCAGCCAGCATCCCGGTGCTTACTTCACAGGAGATGGAGCCAGAGTCGATGAGGATGGAGATTTCTGGGTGATGGGCCGAATCGACGACGTCATCAACGTCAGTGGACATCGTATGGGAACTGCCGAGGTTGAGTCTGCCCTCGTCGAGCACGAAGCCGTTTGTGAGGCTGCTGTGGTAGGATACCCACACGATATCAAAGGCCAAGGAATCTACTGCTTCGTCACTCTTGAGGGAGGACTGGAGGGCAGTGACGGATTACGCGGTGAACTGGTCCAGACTGTTCGCACCTCGATCGGACCAATCGCCACTCCAGATATTATCCACTTTACTCCCGTCCTACCCAAGACACGTTCAGGAAAAATCATGAGGAGGATTCTCCGAAAGATTGCTGAAGGCGATGTCACGGACCTCGGGGATACCAGCACGCTCGCGGATGAGAGTGTCGTGGAGAGACTCCTCTCCGAGCGCACCTGATAGGAGTTCAGTCCGGCGTTTCCGAGCGATAATTGCAGCTCTTTGTATCGCCACTATGCTTGTAGGTGATGTCGCAGCATCAACTAACGTTGAACATGCTGAGACACAAGTCCCGCTTCGCATCCCTTTTCAGACCACTGATGGACCCTGGTGGACCACAACCTCACTTGACATTGACCGCAATGGTATCCATGATAGTCTCCAGAAGGAAGTGGGCTCGGTTCACGTTGGCCTGTCATACGACCGAGATGTCACAGAAGAAGACCTCTCTCGCCTACTGGACATCGGCATCACACCCCGCTTAGAAGTGCACTCAGTTCAGGCCGTTCTGATAGGCAAAATCGATGCCATCCAACTCGAAGAAATCGCTGAACTACCACATGTCATCATGGTTGAGCAATATGGCTCATTGATATTCTATGGAGATATTCAGACTCCCGCGGTCAAAGCAAGAGCATCACAGCATTACCCCTTGGGAGCTTGGGATCTAGGAGTCTCTGGAAAGGGGATCAATATCGCTCTCACAGATACCGGTGTCGACAATGAGCACCCAGGTCTTCTAGACAAATTCGTAGCTGGTTATGATGCAGTGTGCTACGTCCACTCCGACCCCCAATGTCTCCTCGCAGGAGGACGTGTTGACGACGGGTCATTCGATCCCGACGATGGAAATCAGCATGGCACCGCGTGTATGGGGATGGCTTCAGCAACCGGATTGGAGTCAGATGGTTCCCTTTCCAACTTCACTGGTGCCGCCCCAAATGCCAGCCTGATTGATGTACGCATCGGCACCGATGTTGGGGCAGGGCCATTCGAGAATTACCTGCTAGAACAGGAATTCTATGAATCTGCAATGAACGGGATTCAGTGGATCATCGATAACAAAGATACGCCTTGGCCGGGCGTTGATGAATCGCTTCATGGCATCGACATCATTTCTCTGTCTTGGGGAATCACGAGCCACGAGGATGAAGGTAGTGATGGTGAAGATATGCACAGCAGAATTCTCGATGCGGCGACCGAGGCAGGTATCGTTGTCAGCGTCGCCGCAGGAAACGATGGTCCAGACAACGACGGGCTCTCTGGAATGGGGTCATCGAGCCTGTCCATCACGGTCGGAGCCACAGATGATCACAACACCATCGCCCGAGAGGACGACACAATTGCAGAGTACTCAAGTCGAGGGCCAAGACGTGACAATGAAGATGGCAACCCTCACAACGAACTCAAACCTGATCTCTCAGCACCGGGCTCCAATATCATCCAAGCAGAGGGCTGTGTGACTTCGGGCGGTTGTAACAACAACATACCAAATCAGGATGCATCCGAGAACAGCTACACTGGACGCGGGAGCGGCACTTCCTATGCCACCCCATCTATCAGTGGGGTCATCGCACTCGTTCTCGAAGCAGCACCTGATCTCGGTCCTCTTGAGGTTCGGGAAATACTCAGGATGACTGCCGAGCCACGCGGAGAGGCATCTCAGCCCGATGTTGATCCCATCTGGAACAGGGACTTCGGCTGGGGAATCATCGATGCCCGTGCTGCAGTCGAGCAAGCCCTCATCTGGCAGGAGTCAGGGAACAATCAATCCCTCACCCATGAACTCCATCTTCGCATCACGAATGTTTCAGAGAGTCAAGGTGTGACCTCATTGACAGGAATGGCATGGTCAAGTGGTGAAGCGATTACAGATATTCGATATCGAATTGATACAGGAGGTTGGATAGATGCAACTATCTTGAATGAAGCAGAGGACAATGCCACTGTTGCTGTCCCTATCACCTTTGAAATTCAAGTCGATCACGCCCATCTTACAGCAGGTGAGCATATCGTAGAAGTTCAACTCGGTGATGGTCAAGCATTCAGCCTACCCTTGTATCATGTTCTTACTGGGTTAGGGATGTCCGCAGGATTAGATGATTCTGAAGGCCTCGTTCTTGTCAGTATCATCGCTGGCCTCATCGCTGTAGGCGTTGCCACCTTCGCAGCATCTCAAGCATCAGTGGAAGAAAGTGGTTCAGACACCAAAACTCAGGCAACCATGATGAGCGATACAAATAGAGAAGTCATGATGGCGGACATCGTTGATGAGGCGACGGCCGAGAGAGGTGGTGGGTGATGACTGTGATGAGCAACACAGAACGTAGAGCACTTGCTGCTTTGCGCAAAGACCAGAGTGTCTGGCTCAACCTCACTGACCTCATGACTGTATGCGATTTCACAGATGCCTCGATGGCTGCAGGAGCTGCACAAGGGCTCGTCGAATTTGGATTCGCCGAAGTTGACGAAGAGTTGGAGATCGAAATCGGGCTTGGTGATGAAGGAATTCGTGCTAGCGAACGGGGGCTTGTGGAGTACCTTTTGCTCAAACACATCAGTGAATCTGGAGGTAAGGTTGCTATGACCACATTACAGACAGCAGGTCCTCTTGAACGCCATGAACTAGGCCCAGCCATCGGTCAACTCAAGCGACTTGGAATGCAAATGGAAAATGCTAACGTTTCAATCTCATCGAATGATCAACAGCATGCCGAGAATGTGATACAGCATCGAATGGCGTTCTTGGTCTCCCTCGCCGAGGCAGGAGAGACGGACGCCTCCTCGCTTGAACAAGAATTGCTTGAGCACTTCCGAGGACGGAGTAACTTCATCGAAAGACGTGAGAGAGTCTCTCGCAGATGGCGGGTCAGCAAAACGGGTTCCAGTCTATCGGATGCCAACCTTGAGGAACACGATAATGTCGGCATCTATTCGGTTGAGGACTTGCAACAGGCGAGTGCCTTGACCGAACTCAGCTTTCGCCCGTACGATGTAAGCCTAGAGGCGCAACGACCACTCGCCGGGCGACCTCATCCAATGCAGCGGCTCATTGATCGAATCAGGTCGATTTTCATAGGCATGGGATTCCAAGAGATTGAAGGTGATGCTGTCCAATCTGTTGGTTGGAACATGGATGCCCTCTTCATCCCACAGGACCATCCTGCACGGGAGATGCAGGACACATATTACCTCTCAAATCCCGAACGCATCACTCTTCCTGAGCGGTTCCTGAACATCTGGAAGGAGGCACATGAGCATGGTGCAAACACCGGTTCAACTGGTTGGGGCGGAACCTACAGTGATGAGGTCGCTGAGCAGGCACAATTGCGAACCCATACTACTGTACTCACTATTCGTCACCTCGCCAAGAATCCAATGGATTCCTGCCAGATCTTCTCCATTGGACGCGTGTTCCGTAACGAAGCTCTGGATCGAACGCATCTACCTGAATTTCATCAAATTGAAGGAATCGTCATGTCACCTGATGCAAGTCTATCCATGCTGATAGGTACGCTACGCACCTTCTTTGAGGAGCTAGGTTTCGATGATGTCAGGGTTCGACCGGCATATTTCCCATATACCGAACCAAGTCTGGAGGTTGAAGTGCAATGGCGCGGCCAATGGCTGGAGCTTGGTGGTGCAGGAGTATTCCGGCCTGAAGTCACTGAACCGCTCGGCTGCGCTCATCCAGTAATTGCATGGGGCATGGGACTTGAGCGTCTGGCAATGCTCACTCTCGGCCTTGATGACATACGTCAACTCTACACATCTGATCTGAACTGGCTCGATAATCAACCCATCCTGTAAGATCAAAACGCTATACCCCTCACGAAGATGAGAGGTGAAAAATGGATGGACGAGACGGGATTTGAACCCGCGGCCTTCTGGTTGCAAACCAGACGCTCTTCCAAGCTGAGCTACTCGCCCTAAGACGGCCAGCGACCAACGATTGAAGTGCTTTCGGTCAATTCTTCATCCTGCTAAGGACGAATTGGACATTCTCAAGCGTGTGCAACAACCCTCGCAACGTTACCTCTGAGACGCCAGCGACCTTGCACACCTCGGATTGTGTACGGGGATGACCACCCTCACGTGAAGAGACATAGAGCAGCATGCCTGCTATACCCGCTGGTTTTTTTCCTTGCCAGTCATCCACACGGGAAAGCTGCTCCCATAATTCAGCTGCTTCACCATGGATCTTTGCAGGAAGCCCAAGCCTGCTGGCAAAAACTTCCAGATACTCATCCGGGCCATTAATGCGATGTGTACCTAGTTCCCTAGCCACCAAGCGAATGGTCCTCTTGAGTTCCTTCTCATTGACCTGGAAGGATTCTGCTATCTCCTCGATCGGTCGGGGAAGGCCAGCCTCCCTAGCAGAGAGGTAGGTACAGGCTGCTGAAACACCAGCAATGGAGCGACCTGTCACAATCCCTTTCTTAGCAGCCTTTCGATAAAGCGAGGCTGCTTCTTCAACAAGAGAAGGAGGCAGACCACCTCGGTCTCGAATGAACTGAAGAGCTTTAACAAGCGAGCGCTGACCTGATCGACGGGTCTTCGTCCGTTCATCGATGACTGCACGCCGATTCCAGTCGCGCTGACCTGATCCGGCGATGCCGAGTCGTCGGCCTCGTGCTCCGCGTATGTCCCGCCGATCAATCGTTGTATTCAGCCCCTTATCTGAAAGAGACATCGTCATGGGTGCACCGACGCGTGAACGGTCCACACCATCTCCATGATTGGTCCATTCAGCACTATAATCGATGATGTTTTCTTCGGCGATCAGGCCACATGAGGAACAATGAACCTCACCCCTGACATCATCCTGTTCCCACATTACTGCACCACATTCCTTGCATGGAAGCACTTGTCCAATCGTCTGACGGCGCTTCGATGGCCTGACTGTGGCGAAGGCATCTTCTTCGTGTCCATCCTCTGCTCTCGGCATATGTCAACCTCTAGTTGTATATTGGTCGCCAGAGTTCTTAAAGGTATGGTATTTTCGTTCTTCTCCATTGAACGAGCACATACAAAGACTGACCATCCCCACAGGGTTTTGTGGCCACATCAGCATTGATTGGCGGCCAATGGGGGGACGAAGGCAAAGGCAAGGTCGCTGACATCCTCGCTGGAGAAATGGACTGGGTTGTGCGCTTCCAAGGTGGAGCTAACGCAGGGCATTCTCTTGAGGTTGAAGGGCATTCCCTCAAACTACACCTACTTCCTTCAGGCCTGCATCGTGCATCGTGCAGGTTAGGACTTGGCACAGGAATGGTCATCGATCCTTTCGCCCTCTATGACGAGATTCAGATGTGGGTTGAGACATCTGGAGAAGACCTAACTCCAGAGCGTCTTTGCATCGATGGGCGCGCCCATCTCGTTCTTCCCCGCCATCTGGAAGCAGATGATGGAGGAGGTAGAATCGACACGACACGACGAGGTATAGGGCCTGCATACTCCGAAAAGGCAAGACGTACGAATCTGAGAATGACTGACCTCATCGATGATCCCGACAAGGTGCTCAACACTCTCGGTAATAATGGAGAGAACACTGAGAAGAGCAGGCAGTGCATCGAACGCCTCGCACCTCATGTCATCAATCTGACACATGAACTTCGAGTGTCCCAGAAGGATGGAAGTCGGATTCTCCTTGAAGGCGCACAAGGTGCGTTGCTCGATATCGACCATGGTTCCTATCCATACGTCACATCATCGAGTACAGTTACATCTGGTGCTGCAAGTGGTTCTGGTCTTGATCCACGCTCTATCGATACAGTGCATGGCATTGTCAAAGCTTACTGCACGCGAGTAGGAGGAGGACCATTCCCCTCTGAACTCCATGATGCTGACGGAGAGCATCTGGCCCGCATCGGCCACGAATTCGGCACAACCACTGGTCGCCCACGACGTTGTGGATGGCTCGACCTCACAGCGTTGCGTTATGCCAGCAGCCTATGCGGCTTTGATGTGATTCATCTGACAAAAGTCGACGTTCTCGCAGGACTAGACCGCGTCGGCATCGTAACATCACACGTAATCAATGGACTGGAGACAAATGTCTGGGGTAATACTGCCAGTGCACTTGAGATTGCCGAACCTGTCATCACATGGCTCGATGGATTCGACGCAGACGACCTTGATGAAAGTGGACGGATACCGTCCACAGTTCAGCACATCATCTCGATGGTGGAGGAAACAACCTGCGCACGCGTCCGCACAATCGGGACGGGACCTGGACGTGATGACATCCTGCACCTCTGAGAAGGTTCTTTGAGAGACCTGCCCCCCCGCATATCATGGGATGGCAACAAAGGCGACGGGCTCGCCTGCGCGGCAAAGATGCTGGTTCGGGACGTGCTGAGGGTGCAGGACAAGAATCCGAAGAGCCCTGTGAGATCAAAGACTGCTCCGAATTTGCCGACAAACATCTCGGTGGCCGTAGTGTCTCCTTTCAAGATGCAGAGAGCGTGTGGAGTGAATCTGCCATTAATTCAAGTGGACGTCGGGTGCGTATCTGCCGGTCATGCTACAAACAACTCAAGAAGGCACTGAAGGAAGAGCGCGAAAACCGCTGGTGATTACACCGTTGGTGGAGTCAGATAGGAACAAGTTGCAGCAGGTGTGGGCCAGCCATCTGGACGTTGTCCTTGAGCCTGCTTTGCCCCCTGAAGGATTTCGATGTGGGAGTTCAGCACTAGTCCAACATCCTCAGCCTCGATGGACTCACCCATGTTCGGAACAAGGATATCGAGATCGAGATCTCTGATTACGTTCAATGAGTCAATGAGTTCATCGAGAGAACCAGTCGGCATGTCCCACCGAGCCAATCGATCGCCCGAGGGAATGACACCTCCACTGACCAGAAGACGGCGGGAGGGTATATGGAGGCCGATGCCACAACTCGTGTGACCTGGGAGATGAAGGACTTCAAATTCAGCATCACCAACTAAGAACACATCTCCTCCAGAACAACCCTCAACTTCTATAATTGGCATTTCAGAATCAAATGAGCGAGCATTTGTCGTGAGGCGCTCGCCGATGCCAAGTGATGATTCTGCAGAGGTGTGAGCATGAATCGTCGCCTCCCACGTCTCGGACAGATACTTGGCCGCACCAGCAACCTCGAAATGCCTGTGAGTCAGCCATATGTGACGGGGAATAGGCCCCACAAGTGTCTCGACCCGAGCTGCTATCAGCACCTGATACCAGGAGGTGCCGGGATCGATGACGACGGCTTCACCCGCATCCTCAACAACGAGTGCTGCGCTGTCATGATGAATGCCCGGCAACCTGAGAAACCGCATACTAGACCGCTACCTGCGTCGTTACGTCAGACGGTTCGTTTCATAAGCATCCCCTTATGTCCGCGAACATGGCACGCTTCCCCGAGGCAGAGGAGCGATTGTTCCAGAAGCGCATCTGCATGAAGTGCAACTCAAGGAATGCGTTCAAAGCAACCATGTGCCGCCGATGTGGGTCAAAGCAACTCAGGCTCAAGAACAAGGAAGTTCGGCGAGCAAGCTGACTTTGACCTTCATTCACCGTCTCCACCCACCACCGATGAGAATGGGTTGATGCGTGTAGCAGCATGAAACGGAACCTGAACACGTGGGGACTAGAATCTGAGCAATTCATTCAACATCAAGAAGGCTGCCCCAATCAACAAGGCTATGGCACCGGAAGGAGTGATGAACATGTGGACATCTGGGTGCCGGGGGATGAAGAGGTTCGCCAGCAGCGGCGATGGATTGAGAAACAGGTGGCGGACATCGGTTCTGCTGCACTGAAAGAGTTAGGAAATGCGGCAGCAACGGCACGCACACGCGCCTCTGCACGTTACACTGGCCATCAGGTAGGCGCTGCGCTGCTCACATCCTCGGGTTCGGCCTTTACTGGGTTCAACCACGAAGTAGTCACGCTGACTGAGACCGTGCATGCAGAGCATCACGCTATCTTACAATGGCTAACAGGAACAGGGGGGCACGAACCGCTGGTTGCACTGGCCGTCTCAGGACCTGGAAAAAGTGCACTTCTTGGCCCCTGCGGAGGTTGTCGTCAGGTCTTGAGCGAGCACGCAGAAGACCTTCTCGTATGCATGGCTGGCGCCGACGGTGAAGTTGGAGCTATCACTAGCCTCAGCCTACTATTACCTCTAGCGTTTCGAGCCACAAGTCTGAGACTTGATCTCACATGACTTCAGTAAGAAGCCTCTCGAGTTCTGAGGTTACCTGCAGAATCAGTGTACCAAATTCAGGGGGCATATTTGGGTCATCATAGAGTTCCTCAAGCTTGTTCTGAGCCATAGCAATTCTGACATCGAGATCTTTGTCTTTGTTCAGAAGCCAAAGATCAACGGCGTCCTTTGCCCCTTTGCGAATGTTCCGAGGCACTTTCGAATCATCGAGTTGATGGATGACGGTTGCTACGCGCTGCAGTTTTACTTCGACTTCTGCCATCCGACATCACCTCGACTCGCCCATGCCATGAGATGTCTGATTTAAGGGCGTTGGGGGATGTAGCATGAGTCGTGGAGGGCAGTGACCTCGGTATTTTCCGCTGGTATTACGGTGCGGCCATGCTAATTATAGCGGCTATACTCGACGCAAGAGAACGCCGCGTTCCAAATGCTGTCTGGGTTATCACAATGCCCGGAGCAGCCGTTCTCGTAGGGCTTGACCTTCAGATAAGAGGGGCCGACATAGCGACGTGGGGAACCGCTTTGGCAGCCTTCTCGTGGGTGTGCATCCATGTCATCGGTAGGCCAACCTGGGAGGATACTCGGGCAGGCTCATGGCCAGATATCGTACTGGGCAGCACTATCGGCATAGGGGCATTGTGCACCATATGGGGCCTCTTGACCCATCTGCCAACAGTGATTGAAGCACCTTGGCTGCTCATCGAACCATTGGACACCAGCGAATCGATGCGGCGAACCAGAGTCTGGCTGATGGCATTCTCGATGCTTATCAGTATCCCATTGATCGAGATGCTCTGGCGAGTTGGTGCTCTGAGAGGCGGAGCCGACGCGAAGGCATTGATGATGTGCGTCCTCATCCTTCCGACCTGGAGCGGGGTTCCCATCATCGCAACACCTCCCCACCTTTCTGCTCCATTCATCAGTCTCGCTATCTGGTCCGGAATTCTGATGCTCAGTGTACCGATTAACATGATGTTCTCAAACATCTCTACAGGAACAAAGTCACCTCTTGGCATGATATGGCATGCAAAAAAGATTGAACTGAATGACTTCGATCCAGAGCGTCAGTGGTTACTGACGAACATAGCAAGTGATCATGATGGTGAGACAGAACCACGTCACAGAATGCGCCCAGTCAGCAGGTCAAGAGAGGAGGAATGGACAGAGCAGGCCATTGAGGACCTAGTGAATCATGGTGAGACCAGAGTGTGGGTCACACACAAGCACCCATATCTAGTATACATGTGCCTTGGATGGGCACTCCTATTGCTCTTCGGTGATGCGGTAGGGCATGCAACTGGATGGATGGATCAACTGGGTTGACCAGAAAGGTCGGGCCGAAGTCGTCCGATCACAGTACCAAGTTTGTCGACCAAACCCTGCTTCTTCTCATCTGTCACAAGGGCGTTGTCAATGACCTCATCCAATGTCTCAACTGGAATCACAGTGACCTTCTCAACAAATCGATCATCGAGAAGCACATCACGTAGGTTGGCCTTGGGAATGATTACCTTGCCAATTCCACTACGGGCTGCTGCTTCGATCTTGGCAGTCACGCCACCAATGGGAAGTACTTCGCCTCGCACCGAGAGAGAACCAGTCATAGCAAGATTCTGATCGATAGGAACGTCCTCCAAGGCACTGATAATCGCCGTTGCAATGGTGATGCTGGCACTGTCACCGTCAACTCCATGTGTGTCCACAAACTGAATATGGATATCAAAATCAGAGACATCCTTTCCGGTCATCTTCTTAATGACTGCAGAGACATTGGTGACTGATTCCTTGGCGATGTCGGACAGGCCTCCTGTTGCGTGCACGGTTCCTCCTTGAGAGAGAGAAGGTGTAACGAGCGCCTCGACTGGTAACACAATTCCGCTGAAATCAGACATCCCAGAATCTGCTCCAAGAACTGCCAAGCCATTCACCCTCCCAATTCGATGACCTTGATTGACGAGAAGTGAATATTCTTGGCGGCGTTCAATGATACGATCCGCCACTTGCTGTTCAAGAGGTTTAGCAATCTGGCGAGCCTTTCGGACATGAATAGAAGAGGTGTTATCTGAATTCTCTTCAGCTGCAATATCACCTGAGATGCGAATCAAACCACCTAGTTCGCGCAGTCTCAGAGATAGTTTTCCTCTACGACCAGAACGGCGTTGTGCCTCGCGAATCAGAAGTTCAACGGCTGAGCGATCAAAATGAGGGATGCGGCCATCCTTCACTACTTCTTGAGCAATGAAGCGTATGAGGCGACGACGATTGCGGTCCGTATCACTCATCACAGATTTCACGTAGACCTCATAGCCATAGCCTCGAATCCTGCTGCGAAGGGCAGGGTGCATTCCCTGTATCGCATCAAGATTACCTGCTGCGATGAGCACGAAATCACATGGAACTGGTTCGGTCTTCGTAAGAGCACCCGACGAGCGCTCAGACCGGCCACTGATCGATAACTCCTTGTCCTGTAAGGCAGTCAATAGAGCCTGCTGTTCCTCAAGTCTGAGGAGATTAATCTCATCGATATATAGAACGCCAAAGTGAGCACGATGAATCGCGCCCGGCTCGACCCGTTCATGAGCAGGCGTCTCCATACCACCTGATTGAAAGGGATCGTGCCTGACATCTCCAAGCAGACTACCTGCCAAAGTACCTGTTGCATCAATAAATGGCGGCATGTCATCGCTCTGGCGTTTGATCAGAAGTTTAGGGATGCGGGCTTCATCTCCACCTGCAAGACGACTGCGGATGAACATGTAAGCGAAAGCGAGCAGTAACATACCGAAGAACAGGCTGAACAACTGGCCAGAGAGGATGGCAACAATAGCGAATAGGATACCTATGGCTGCGAAGGAATACAACAGCACCCTATTCTGAGATTCTCGCTTCTCACGTACAGCCTCTCGCTGGGCTTTAACGATGCGTTCCCCGCGCCCAGCAGGTATAGAACGAACACGTGGCTCATTCTCATCCTCCTCATTAGGATAGCACAGTATGTCCTCAAGCGTACCCTCTGGAAGAAGTTCAGTCATCGAGCGAGCCAACATAGACTTACCTGTGCCCGGATCTCCAATCATCATCACGTGACGACGTTGTTCGGCAGCTTTGCGAATCACCATTGATGCTGCCTCTTGGCCAATGACCTGATCGACCAAGCGGTCTGGTATGGGAACGTCGGCAGTGGTCGAAAATTCAACATCATCGAGCCACTCAGTGACCGGAATATCGATCACTGCTGCTGAATCATCGAATTCATCGAAGTCCTCATCAAAATCGGCATCCTTTGAATCAACGACGATGAAGCCCACATCTGCCTCATCGGAGGAATCATCCTCTGAGGACAATACTACCTTCTCGTCAATCTCAGAGACATCCTCATCATCACTCATGTCTAAACTCCTGTGCAAAAGGGAAAGTGATCACTCGATTTAAACTCCAGCACTGCTCTACTCCTACTCAGACGCGCCCATTCTGCTCAAGCCACGTCTTCCCATAGTAGGACCATTGCTCCATCGTCCATCCTGGAGGAAGCCCTTCAGGAGGCAGAGGAGGAGCACCAAGCGGTACAGCTACCGGTGGCACCTCCGTTTGGAAGATCCCCTCCGAGCCACCGAACATGGAATTAGCTTCCAGATCGTGTGCTGGAACACCAGCATCAAGAATTTCTTCCTCATCCTTACCTGAAAGAAGGAGAACGGCGATGCCGGCGAATACAATAATACCTACAAAGGCAGCAATAGCGACCGAAGCACCTGGGCTGAGGGAGACGGAACCAGACGGAGTGCTGGCAGCGGTAGTGGCAGAGGGATTGCGCTTAGTCCACGTTTGGCAGGCTGCGAGATCAGCGCCCTCTGTACATGACTCCTCAAAGGCCTGCTCAACCTCAGACATCCGCTCTTCCGGAGCAAGTCCGGCTTCGATTCGATTAAGCAATTCAAGCATGTCATTGAGCTGCTTCTCGATCTCGGCGAGGTCATCTGCAGCATCACTTGCGGCTACAAGTCCATCTGGAGGTGCAGACGATTCAAGGGTGAACAGATCGCTGGTCCATGGGCGCCCTTCGGCGTCGGTAGCCCTAATGATAATCTTGATCACATCTCCTTCCTCGAGCACAGTGTCCTCTGTGGTGGTCTCGATGGCGAGGTTCCAGCCTTCATCAGCATAGGCCTGATTGAGAAGAACGAGACCATTGTCGTAGCAGACATAGGTACTACACATCTGCCATTCCAACTCATCTCCAATAAGACTTGAAGACTGTTGGAGATGGAGTGTGGGAAGGAATCCCCAATACATATCGGAGGTTGTGAGGTCAAAGTCAGCACCACTTTCTACTGTATCACCAATTGTCAGAGTCTTGGGTATGACATCAATAGAGAGAGTGTAAGGGGTTCGGCCATTGGAGGGATCTATCACCTCGACCTCGATGTCACGCACCCTACGAGTTTCATACTTGAGCTCGATCACTCCAGTATCCACATCTATCTCGAGCAGTTTCGCTTCCTGTCGTGCAACATCATAATCCTTGATCTGGTACTCAAGATCATCATGTTCATGGTCAACATCTGTGACACACGGAGCAATGCCAAGGACAGCACCCCAGCCAACATAGATCTCAGCAATAAGAGCCTCCATGCAGGCCGAATCGAAGGTTGGAAGATCATTGACCTCATTGACGTTGATGCGAAGTTGGGTCGACGCACTGGACTCACCATCTGAAGCCGTGATAGTAAGGTCAACGATTCCACCGGACGTCTCACTGATAGGTGTCAGAGACAGCATCGTGCCCTCTATGCTCGCAGAGAGTATCTCGGGTTTGCTATTCTCAATCGTCATAACAAGATCCTCGGTCGGCGTGTTGGAATCATAAACGAAATCCGTGATTGGATACGGATAGGTCGCACCACCTTCATTGAGAGTGGGAGTTTCTGTGAATGGGCGCCAGACCGGCCTGCCACTCTCAGTGAGTCTGAAATCCAAGTACAGGATGTTTTGTCCCCTACCTGGTTCACCATCATCCACATAGACGTGGATAGACTCTTGACCTGATGGATAAATCGTGATTGGACCTGGGAAATGTACTCCCATCTCCCCTGTAGCCTGATTCCATCCAAGGAACATTTTACTATCACTCGTAACGGTCAGATCCGTGATAGGTGACTCGGGGTCAATGATCGCAGTGGACAGATCCACCCACACATCAGTGCTTACAGCAACCGTTTCAAACCAACCATCGGCAATAGTTGGAGGACCATTGAGCAGAGAAAATGCACCTGCCTTAACCAACCAATTATTGCGCTGACCTCTGGAATCCTCTAGAGCAAGGCGAATATCATAATCACCTTCCATAGCAAGAACGTCAGGATCGATCTCTGCGTAGAAGTACTGAACACCTGTGGTCTTTGTCCTAACGACGGGATCGACATACACCCAGTCCGCGGACCAAGCGTTTCCTCCCGACAAGGAGGCTTCCAAAATTGCTGAATGAGTCTCAAAATCCTCTACGTTATCACTAGTGTCACCTGTGATTTCCATCACAAGTTTGTCGCCTCGGTCCAATTCAGTATGGGTGTTGAAAGCTGGCTCATTGACGATGGGTATCTGATCAGTCGAAACCATCACACGGGCAATGTCGTTTCCAGCATTGCCGTCATCGACCAGATTCTCAAGTCGGGTCTCAAAGGTATGGGCTGAAAATCGACCATCGAGTCCAGTGGTATCGAATGTGAAGGCACCTTGAGTCGTGCCGCCAACTGCCAGTGTGGGGACCGAGGCTCGATCTATCTCATGCCTGTACATACCATCAATACGATACAATACAACATCTCCGCCATCCGAATATGGGTCAATACCGTTGTTCTGGACAGTGTAAGCGAATTGAAGCTCATCTCCGGGAATGAAGGCTGAACCATCAGTGCCGACAGCGTTGCTACTTGTCAGAGAAGAGAAACCAAGGTCAATTGGGGGGGCCATGTCCGAATCACCAGCCGTAAGGGCCGTCGCCCGAGTAGTACCCGAGGACCATGAGTCAAACATCACAACGACTGAGTGCAGATTATTGAATCCGCCATTGATCAGATTCAGAGGGACTGTCCACGTATAGGAGGCTGGGCCATTGCTCAAATCGAGCGTGATGGGTGCAGTCCCACTGCCTACAAGTCCTGAAGAGGAGGCGTAAGACGATGGAGCATTCAGCAACCAAGCCTTCCAGCAATGACCTGCTTTAGTGCCAGAGCCAACCGTATAGGGATAGGAATTGCAACTCTTCTCGGTCATCGCAGACAGAATCGAGACACTGGATGGAGCAGTGCCAGTACCGATGTAGGCGGCTTGGACAGTGATGTCGACATAACTGGTACCATTGGGGGTATTGAAGACGATGATGCTGTGGTCGCCATATGCACCCATGTTGTGCGATTTACCACCTGTGCCATAGAAATTAGGATCATATGTCGTGGTACCCCCGGCTCCCGATTGATAGCAAGCGCTACTGCCAGCAGGGTCGTGAGGGCAATCACCGAAGTAAGCCTTGGGAGCCCCATTATTACCACCTGTGAGATGAGCCGGGCGGTTGATTGGCGCAACATTTCCTGCCTGAGCAGTCTGCAAGTTTGTATATGTGCTGGCAATGTAGGAGATATATACGAAGGAATCGGATTCCTTGTTTTTCAGAGCCTTCATCGAAGGTGAGCCACCTGACTCACAAGGCGGGCAATTCTGACCACCCAAATACTCACCGAATACCGCTTTTCCATTTGCACCGGCATGCAGAATCTCAATAATCGCAGGCAACGGCTCGCTCGCAACGTCCGATTGCTCGTAATCCAGAACTACAAGAAAGCTCGATGCCAGAAGAACGAAAATGAGGCCTAACGTCCTAGTAATCACTGACATATTTTGTGCCCTGCGAGCGAACACATAAGCATGACGATGCCGTGCTCACGGCGAAATGGCATCAACCCGATGGGTCGCAATCCATCTTGAAGGTGGTCGCGTCCATCTGATTGATGCTAACTCAGATGTATCCGTACGCTTCAAAGGGCTCGGACGATTCGTCCCCACATCACTCGACATCAAGGATGTCCCGCGCCTCAACACCATCAATGATGTGGACGTACTGATCACCGAGGTCGGTCTACGAGAACTTTCACAGGGTCTGCAAAGGCGGGCGCAGACCATTCAAGCCAAAGACGCTGGTTTCATCCTTGAGATGCTTGGAGTCAGGGCTGGACACGCCGTGATTGAAGCTGGCACGGGATCGGGTGCAATGACCATTGCTTTCATGGCTGCTTTGGGCCCAACAGGACATATCACGACTGTCGAATCGCGCAATGAACATGCAGAGGTGGCCCGCCACAATATCGACATCGCTAGCTCAGAATGGGAGGCCCCGGATATCTCTATCCTCATTGGAGATCTTGCTGACATCGGGCCAACACTTCCCGAGGGAACTCAAGACGTGGCGTTCCTAGATCTCCCTTCAGCTGAATCTCACCTCGATACCCTGATGCGTGTGCTCAAGCCTGGAGGACGTTTCGCAGCATATCTTCCAGTGAGCAGCCAATTAGAAGCCATGTGGATTGCAGCCGAGGACAGAGGATGCTACATCGAATGGATGGGTGAACTCATGCAACGGCCTTGGTCAAGAGCGATGAAAGGGGGGGTTCGGCCCGCCAACCACCCCTTCGGACACACTGCATTCCTGTTCTTCGCTCGCACCCCGTGTGAATAATGACGATGAGCATCATTCTATGACTCGCAATCGTGCATCGCAAGTAGGGCAACGCAAGCGAAACGGAGGGTCCTTCGAACTCGGTGTCTGTAGGATCGAGCCACACGACGTACAAGCGACCATGCCCTCTGGATCTCGTGCGACCTCGTCAGGATCATCATCACCAGAAGAAGTATCGGAAACGCCATCCACCTCCGCGCTGGAAGGTAATGGAAGGGGGAAATCAGCTGGTGGCATCAAGGGGGTGAGAGCCTTCTTAGAATGCTTCTGGCGACGACGAAGTGAAGTGAATATCAACAGTAGAGCAAGCCCCCACCCCCCCGTGATCATGTACCACCCAGAGGTATTAGTCAACTCGACACCCATGGGTGCCCTCAAGCCAGCTGGTGCTAGATGCTCCTCTTCGGTCAACGTGACATTGACCTGAACACTCTGAGCAGGATATGACGTTCCCTGAACCGTCAAAACGGCAGTGACTGTGAGCGTCATATCCCCAGAGATAGCAGCACTCGTTCGCCTAAGAGTCAAACTCACACTATCTGAAGAACGAGAGTCGACCGACCGGCGTGTCGAAGTTTGACCAACTGTCTCACCATGCCACTCTATTTGGAGTCCTTCGAGATCACCATCCAGTAGCCATTGCACCTCTCCTTCTGCATTAACTGCTGAAGAAACCGAGAAGGTCAAAATGGATGCACCTGAAGATTCGATTGACACACCCCCAATACCTGCACGATGTAAAGTGAATGGGGAAGACCCCTCAGGAGCAGAAGTCGTTACAATCCAAGCGATATCGAGTTCGTCACCAGCTTCAGGATCGATGAGCGAGGTGATGACTAAGGTGCGATTATATCTTCCAGATTCTGCATTCTCTGAAGTGGCACACCGGGCAATGAGGGTGCCAGTAGAAGATGAGGATTCGAGCCGAATTTCATCAATGATCACTTCACCCAGCAGAACGCTACAAGACGTGGGAGTGGTGAAACGTGCAATGTCTGCAATCGTACCCCTGTTCCGTATTGTGAAGGGATGTTCGACGGATTCGCCAGGTTCGATGCTTGGTTCCTGATTGCTCGAGGATGTGGCCTCAAAGTCAGGAGAAGGACCGATTAAGGTCAGAAGAAGGGTGCTGGTGACTGCAGCATCGGCTTCAGAAGTAGTAGTAATCGGGAGCTGGAAGGATTCGACCTCTCGCACTTGTTTGAGAGTTACAGAAATATCAATCTCAGCACCAGGTCCGAGTGTCACGCGACTTGAAGAGAGACTGGCGTCATGATATGGATGCGAGCCTAGAGAGATTCCATAAGTCGTATTGACAGCACCGATATTAACCACAGTGAAGGTGTGCTCGACCGCATCCAAAGGACCAACTATTACTGAATCATCATCTGTGAACAGTCGGACATCAGGGAGGCTTTGCACAAGGACGTCAAGAGACATGTCCACGAGTGACTGGCCCCCTGACTCGTCGATAAGATCAAGACGGACTGGGTGACGACCTGGAGCCACTGTCGAAGATGCAGAGACACTCAAACTGAGACTTACTTCGCCACCAGCAGGCACATCGAATATCGTCAAATTCGGAGTCAGCGTCACACCAAAAGGAGCACCAGACCAAGTGAGTGAAAGGCGGGGCGAACGCGTCCCTGCATTGATGACCGTTAAATTCGTCTCGAAATTACCACCTCCTGGCGTCACCTCGATCGACGAAGAAGAAGGACCGACTAAGCGAATGTCAGTACGCTGTCCGACTTCGATGGGAAGAGACTGGGGTGAGGCGACTGTCGAACTCGACGTGCTTCGAGCAAGCACAGTGAGAATTATCAAACCCGAGAGGTTCGTTGTGGCATCGACAGATATCTGTAGATTCATCTGAACTGTCTGACCTGCTACTACTGTCGTCACCGTGGGCACAGTGACCGCCACACCCTGAGATGAATTGACCTCAAGAACAACCGTTTCGGTCTCAGTACCTTGATTCTGAACAGAGATGGGAACGCCCACTGCAGGGGCACCAGGAACGATAATGGGTACATTTGCAGGCATTATCAGCACTAGGGATCGACTTGGCTCGACTCCAATCTCAACGATAGAGGAGCGAGTCTGTGAGCCATCGATAAGTGAGGATTCCAGAACGAACCGGCACATCTCAGTGTCCTGGGCATCATCATTCATGCGACCCATGACTGCGACTGTGGCATTGGAGGAAGCGGCCAAGCGGAGGCCTGAGCCGAAACGAATCGCTACGACACAAGGACCTGTAGTAGAAGAGATAGAAGACACGACATCTGCACTTAGGCTTCCATCGTTGCTAACGATGTGCATGACATCGAAAAGGGACCCTGGCATCACAGCATCAGGCCGTTCAGACATCTGCTGTCCAAGTACAGGTGAACCCAATACTTCGACAACGATTGCGAAACTGTTGGAAGAATTTGCCTGAGCACTGCCGGCATGCAGAGAAAGCGTGTACAGACCAGGTAGCGCAGCAACATCAACAGCCAACGAAATATTGGCGGTTTCAGAACCTCCCGGACCCATACCAGCAAGGACGCCATCAAGCCAGACACCAGTCACGTCAACACTACTTGAACGCCCCGAGATGATACCCGAAGGAGGGGACGTGCTGCAATTAGCAAGAACATTGGAGACACAGACCTCATGTGACTTGTTGGCAAGGAGGACTGCACCATCGTACAAGTTGGTCTCAATCGTGTAATTCTCCTCAAGTGCGCCAGACCACGTGAACTCGGCATCAGTCGCGGAGGTACTGACGTTCACCGCCTGATAAGCACTCCACGCATCAAGAACTGCACCTGCTGCACGCGCTGATGCTGTCAAATTGTATCCATACCCTGCCTGAAGGTTCGTGACGTTCACCTTGACACCAATGGTCGAAGAGGTACTGAGATTGTGTGAAACGGATGGGGTGGTGAACGAGACCGCCTCAGACCCAGTAGGTGCAAGAGGCGTGTTATTCGCGACCCATCCTGCCCACCAAGCAGGCAGGTCAGGACTCTGACCTACACTCAATACGGCTGTGTCATCTGCGTTCCCCTCATTCATGACTGGCAGACTGACCACAGTGGCACCCCCCGGTGCCATCTGCACAACGCCGGAGTTCCCAGCAGCACTTACATCAATAGAGAATCCATAAGTGGCGGCAACGCGAAGATCAATTGAGGTGTCAAGATGTTGCTGCCCCGTGGACCAAGCGACGCGCAGAGTGGCCGTACCACCATCTGTGAGTGCTGCTCCAGTTGCTAGATCGATGGTCACGGTAGTTGAGATAGTGGAACCTGGAAGCACCTGACTATGATTCGCCTGACCAATGGCAATGGTCCAAGGTACACCTGGGTCCTGTTGGAGAGTGATGTTAAGATCACGAATTGTCGAATCGTTGTTCTTCACCTGAAATGTAAGGACATCAGATTGACCTGGATCAAGAAGAACTGCGCTCCTAGACATCGTGATCAGGAGGGGTTCAGCAGCGCTGACACCCAGGGGGACCGTGCTCAGGGCGAGGAGAATAACGATGCCGAGGCTGAGACGTCGCACACAGCCTGCTGTGAGTCAAAGGATTTCAGCCATCCGACGCCATGACACCATGGACTGCAGATTTGGGATGCCTCAGTCGCCACGCAGAATAGCGAGGCGAACTGGGTCGATCTGTTCCCAACTAAATCCACCATCTCCATCTACCTCACGTCCAAAATGGCCACCTGCTGAGGTGCGAGCAAAGATAGGTCGAAGAAGACCGAGTGACTGAATAATGGCAGCCGGCCTGAAATCAAACGCCTCAGTGAGGCGGTCAGCGATCACCGATTCATCAGTCGAATTCGTTCCAAAAGTGTCCACATAGACGCTCAATGGTTCGGCGACGCCAATCGCATAGGCAAGTTGAATCTCACAGCGATCTGCCAGTCCTGCAGCGACGACATGTTTCGCCGCCCAACGCGAGGCATAGGCTGCTGAGCGATCGACCTTGCTCGGATCCTTTCCACTGAATGCACCACCTCCATGCCGCCCCATGCCACCATAGGTGTCAACAATGATCTTTCGACCAGTAAGACCTGCATCAGCATGTGGGCCTCCTTTCTCAAAACGCCCGGTTCCGTTAACGATGATATTGACATCCTCGGTCAACAGATCTGCTGGAATCACCTGACGGATGATCTTTTCCTCAATCTCGCTCTGAATGAAGGCTTGCTCTGCAGCTTCATCACCCCCAAAGCGTGGACGAAGATCATCATGCTGAATCGCTACAACGACAGTATCAACAGAGGCAGGGTTACCAGGTCCAGCATAATTCACAGTCACCTGACTCTTAGAATCTGGACGAGTCCATGCCAGTGTCCCCGAGGTGTGGGCGTTGCTCATCGCTAGAGTAAGACGTTGACTGAGCAAAGCTGGTAGAGGCATGAGGGCTCCTTGCAACTCATCCCAGCGCTCAGATTCATTCGTAGCATAGCCGAACATAATGCCCTGATCACCTGCACCTTGGGCTGCAAACATACCTTCACCCTCGGTCACTCCCTGTGAAATATCCCCTGATTGCTGACTGATCAGTATCTGAACCTGACATGACTGAGAGTCCAGAGCATTCATTCCATAGGAGTGATCGGTGTAACCAATCTCAGCGGCAGTAGCACGAGCGATCGACTCATAATCGATCTGCGCATCACTGCGTACTGTGACCTCACCTCCAATGACAATATAGCTACCATCATCGAGGCCCTTAACGAACGTCTCGACGGCGACTCGTGCCCCGGGGTCAACGCGTATGCAAGCATCGAGAATGGCGTCGGAGATGTTGTCACACATCTTGTCAGGGTGGCCAGCAGCCACTGATTCAGAAGTGAAGAGGAAAGAGGAGGTCATGCACCGGCTGCGGTACTGAGCACATTTCAAGATTCTGACTGACCAGAGACCGACGAAAAGAAGAACCAAGGCACAGACGCCCATCCATGGACGCTACCAGTCTGCGTACACACAGTGCACGGCGGCTCGCCGCAGAGGGCGCAACTCTAGTTGGCTCAAAGGTCACAGTGTGTGGTTGGATGGAAGTCATGCGTGGTGGAGGGAAGGTCGGTTTCATCCAACTGCGAGATGGGACTGGGCGCCTGCAAGCAGTCGCAAGGCGGGACGATCTCGGCGACGATATGCTCGATGAACTCAGCACACTGACCAGAGAGAGCACGCTACGAGTGACTGGAGAGGTCGCACTCAAGAGAGCCCCGAAGGTCCGAGAAGGTGAGCCCGCCCCCCCGCCGGAATACGAAGTAGTGGCGAGCGAAGTTGAAATTCTCACGCAGGCAGCGGCCCCGCTTCCTGTCGGAATCGTTGATCGAGTGCATGTTGAACTAGATACACGTCTCGACCATCGCCACCTCGATCTGCGCAGGGCTCACGTCAATGCCATGTTCGAACTTCGCAGCCTTGTCCTTCGATACGGACGTGAGTTCCTAGCCGAGGCTGGCTTCCTCGAGATCCAGACCCCGAAGATCATTGCTGCAGCGGCCGAGGGCGGTACCAATCTCTTTGAGATGACATACTTCGATCGCCCCGCATATCTCTCCCAATCTCCTCAATTGTACAAGCAACTGGCAGTACTAGGCGGTCTTGATCGCGTCTTTGAGATTGGTCCCGCTTTCCGGGCTGAACACCATGACACATATCGACATCTCAACGAGTTTGTCTCCTTCGATATCGAGATGGGGTGGGCTGACGCAGAAGACAGCATGGCAATCTTGGAGCAAATGATCGCATATATCTGGACCGCACTCTCGAAGAACCCATTAGCCGAACGAGCGATTCAAGCAATCAACGCATGGCGAGCAGAACAGGACGAAGAGGTTGCACCTGCAGTCCTTGAAGTGATCAAGACACCATTTCCCCGGGTCACCTATGACGATGCTATCGAGATCATTCAATCCGCAGGTGGGAAGATCGAATGGGGGGAGGACATCAGTGCAGAGATGGCAGACAAGATTGCCATCCACCATCCCGGATTCCACTTCATCACAAAATGGCCAATGGAGATGAAACCATTCTACATCCATCATGACCCATCGCAGAATATTGGCGAAGGCAGGGGAGTCATCAGCAGTGGATTCGACCTGATGTTCGGTCGCGATGAGATGACATCTGGCGGTCAACGCGAACATCGAATTGAGGTGCTCAAGGATAATCTGAAAGCCATGGGGCTGGATCCAGAAGATTTCGGATTCTATCTCGATGGATTCCGATATGGAGCCCCTCAGCATGCCGGCTGGGGTCTTGGAGTGGCACGTCTACTCATGGTCCTAACCAGAGCAAGTAACGTCCGTGAAGTCGTCCTTTTCCCGAGGGACCGACGTCGTGTAACACCTTGATCATCATTCATGGACCAAGACCTTGACGTCATGTAGGAATTCATCAGCATTCCACCCGATTCCTGCAAAGGCCAAGCGCTTGTTCAAATCCTTATCGAGGATGTATGTGACCGTGCTATGACCAAGCGTGTAACCACCATGGGGGTCGGCATCAGACTGAGCGTGCTGCTCAACCTCGGCCTCTGGAACACACATCAGCCAATCCTCACTCGGGCGCGTCCAGCCATCATCACACATGCAGTGAGCGCCTCCACCAGAACCCATGATCCATCCATGGCCATTGCAATCTTCTCCAGGGAGAAGAGTGCTCAGATTAGCGTTGCTGGCAGCCCAAGCGATGTGAGTATCGGAAGAGATGTTAATCTGATCAATATCGAGTGACGTGGCGTTCCACTGATTATTCTCACTGTTCCAGATGTACAGATCCCATGTCCAATTCTGGTCAGCCTGCCAGTCTCCGATTTGACCTGATGCACGATCATATCGAACCTCTGCTGATTCGAAGGCTGCCTCTGTGAGTTCAGTTCCCGTTGCTTGGAAACCAAGGTCTGAATGCAGATGGTCGATGCTCATCGTGGAATTATCAGGAAACAGCACTGCCACTCTGTTCATGGCACCCTCGGGAGGTGTGCTGTTGGCGATATGACCATCATCGATCACGACCTGCCACGACTTCCAGACGGATTCGAGTTCGGTTCGATTACCAGTCAGATGATCCCAGTCATAACCCATGGTTTGCGTCCAATCTTCCAGATAGGAAACGGTATCTCTAGCCGGGTCTATCGTAATCGAGAGCAAGACCACATCACTCGAATCCTCGCCAAGGTTATCTTGGACATAATCAAGATTCGCTGAAATGATCAGACAAACATCAGGGCAGTAGGTGTAGATGAAAGCTACAACAACGACTTTGCCTTCAAGGTCTGATAAGGATACACTCTCTCCAAGTTGATTCGTCAAGGTGAAATCAGGAGCACTTGAAACGGTCTGATATTCCAAGCCATAGAATTCTGGCAATGTATCATCCACGTCTGCATCACTACCAAGGCATCCCGTCAAGCAGATGAGCAGGCTGAGCAGCAGGGCTGAAACCTTGGGTCTCACGACCTAAGGGAATAGGAGGATGTGAAAAAATCCACCCTGATATGTACATCATTCCTCAAGTAGGTAATACACATCGTTGATGACAAGTTCGGGCACCCATCCAAGATCGCCCCACCATGCCCTCTGGCGCATCTGTTTGTCGACAAGGATGGTCCCCGTCGTGTGTTCTACCCAGTAATCCAAAGGATGGTGCCGACCAGATACGCTACGACCGGAGGTTTTCTGACCATTCTGTGTATCAACACCACATCCGTCCGAGTCGACCTCTTCTCCTTCAGGAGTATCTGGACAGATATCAAAGCCATCGACCACACTATCATTGTCGGAATCATTGTTGTAATTATCAACGCCGACCTCGAAATTTGCCCAGACTGGCTCGATGGCATCCAATTCACCAGTCAGTAGCGTATATTCCAATCCTCTCTCATCAGCATAGTCCCAGAGGCGTGAGGTGTTATCGATGAAAGGATCGACTGTGACTGCAACAATATCGACAGTGTCAGGGTACAGGGCCCCCAACTCGGCCGCGATGTATTTCAGATTCGCAGCGACCACGGGACAGACATCTGGGCAACGCGTGAACAGGAAGGTGACAATCACTATTTTGCCCTCTAATTGACTGAAATTCAGAGTCATGTTCTCAGTGGTCATCAGCTCAAACGGGGTGACTGCGATGGGAGGAACTATTCGGCAGGTCACATTCTTCGTGTCGTCGTCACAGACTGGTTTGGCCATGAAATCCGAGATCGGTGATGGGGCCGGCTCAGGCTCGGGGGAAGAAGTGCAACCCGAAGAGGCCGCACTGATCAATATGACAAGAGTCAGACTCAGAAGTCGTTCCATCTATCCTTCCTCTGTTTACGCCCCATCATCAATGCTGCTAGTCCAGAAACAATTACTGTCATCGCCGTAGGCCATGGTGTTGAGCGACCCACGTCAGAAGGAGAATTGGTGGCTACAGGTTCGGCGGCCGTCAGATTCGCAGAAGTGGTATTGTCCACTGTCCCGTTATGAACATCGGGAAGCACTGTGAGATTGAATGTATAGCGCATATTATCGGCATCGAAGAATTCTATCCAGTAAAGGCCACGCGACCAATTGAGGTGATCGAGCGAAATACTACAGGAGTCATTTGTCGCCATCTCACACAGTATCAAACGTCCTTGAATATCTGTGGTGCGCATGGTCAAATTATCCGAACCTGTCGCCATGAATAAGATAGTCTCGTTCTGCAATAGTTCGGCCTCTTCTGGTTGAATCGAAGCATCTCGTAGGATTACCCAGTATGTTCCTGGCCCATGAGCTGAAGCAAGGGGGATCTCCGCCACTATGACGAAAAGCAACAGGATGACTGTGATCTTTTTCATCTCAACCCCACAAAGGTGGATAGAGGTGCTCTGAATCGATGTCTTCGTCAAATTGGATGACATACAGTCCACTCACCATCTCCGAGACATACACATACCCGCGCGGGTCGAATTGAAGACCCCAGTCAAATGGAATCATGCATGATGCCCAACAATCCGCCATATCGTACTGAAGAGTTGAGGCAGGGTCCTCCATCCAAGGAGGAGCTGCTGCCAAATAATACCCCATAGTATGAGTCTCAGCCATCTGCGATATACCTTGGAAACCGAGATCTGGTCGCGGTTGACCATCCTTCCAGATAGTTTCTTCCCAGATTCGTCCGTGATCTGTCAACCAGGCTCCAGCATGATAGTGAGTCCAGTAAACATGGCCACGAAGCCCGGTATCACCATTGTGAGGGCTGAAAATGTAACCACTAGGGATGTAATGGTGAGGATGGCTCGTTCCATCCTCCTTCTCACCTTCACCTGGAAGTTTCCACTTCGACACAAGGAACGGTAGGGTCGGGTCGGTGGTATCAATCGTGTAGACGAAACCGGTGTGATTCTGATTCGAACCATACTCCGGTGCAATGAGGGTATAATGGCGCCAATTCACACCATGTACTGGGTCATCTGGGCCACTCCCGCAGGCTGAAGGCCACTCTGAGACCGGGTCACCCTCCCAAATGCCATAACAAATCAGATGATCATAGGGAACTGCATAGTGGATCCAACCATGACCATCCTCCTTCGAGAGCCACGTAGATGCATCCATGTTAGCATGTCCTCCACCGTCTGGACCGTACCAGCCTGAATCAGCAGTGGGACACCCAAGCCAGCGACCAACCTCATTGTTCTGAGGCCAAGAAGCGCCGCCGGGGTCTGGCACTGCGGGTGGATTTGAGACATCAACGATACGAAGGCCTGCATCCCAATATGAAACGTAGAGTAACTTCTGCTTGGTGATGGGATGTTCATGATACACGTTATCGTGATTGAAGATTGTCCCCCCACAGGTCGTATCAAGGGTGGGGGCGTACGCTCCCCAACGTGTGATTTCCCGGCTCGAATTCTGCTGATCATCATTTCTCGTTGGGTCCCAAGATTCGAAGCCAAGCGGGACGTAGAATATCTGCGTCCCCTTGTAATCGTCCTGTGGCTCTGCAGATTCAGGAATTGGATCAGCACCGAACAAGAAGAGGTGGCATTCCTCCTCATCATATGGAGGAGGGGCATCATCCCAATCACAGTACACGTGCACATCCTGATTATGGAACCCTGCAGGCGGGTTATTCCACTCGGCGACTCGCACAGGAGAGGTCTTATCGCCAACATATACCACATCGAGACGATTGGCGCCAGAGTTAGCATCATCATCATTAGGAATTGGATCAAGTTCACTGTTTGTCAGTTCATGATTGACCAACACCCAATTGTTATCTGGTGTCACTTTGATGTCAATGATACGAGCAACCTCAGCGTAGTATGTCGAGAGAAGACGAATATTATTCGGTTCCGAGATGTCGAGAATCTCAAACTGATTGTAGGACGATACGTAGGCATAGCACCCCCCTACCCCATCAGCATGGATAACACAATTCTCATCGAAATTACCTTCGATTGAGACCTCGGAATTGTCCCCAGGGGTCGGAGCGGTATTCTTGAATTCCGGGAAGCAGGGCCGGCCAGCAGTGGAATCTACCTCTCCTGTTGGCGCCACGACACCGTCACAATTGAGGTTGTGATAGTCGATCAACCGAACGTTAGGAGTAGCCAAACGATGTGCAAGAAGATCTCCATGGCTATGATTCTCATTCTCCAATTCGTGGATTGGATCGACCCAGACCCACTCACTGAGAGGTTCCTCATCATCCGACCCGAAGCCGAAACAACCCGCAAGAACCATCGAGGCGGCGAGCAGCAGTACCGGAACCAAACGACCCCTCATCGGCGAAACCTTGAGCCTGACATCCATGAAGGTAGCGACCTGTGTTCTGGTCAGTAAGACCATTCCTCAGTTTTCTTCTCTTCTTCGCTCATCGCGGCTTCAGGCCGAGCAAGAAGAATGAGAGCGAAGCAGTGTCCAGACATAGCCAGTGCAAGAGGCACATGGAGCCAGCCCCAGTCCCCTGAACCTCCGCCTTCCATCAAATATGTGCCAACCGACCATGTGATGATGGACATGATGGAGAGAGCAGAAGCATGAGGAACGACTCTTGTTTCTTTAGGAAACTCAGCCTTGATCGTGATAGGAGCGATGGATATCGCAAGGAAAAGAAGGAGTTGAGCACTGTGACCATGAGCCCAATCCTGACCTGCAAAGGCCTTGGCACCAGAGGCACCTTGCCACAAGATCAACAGAAATATGACACCAGCCAGCGGCCTCACTACCTTCTGCATGAGGACCCCTCGATACTTCAGTTCTTAGCCCTACGGTCATCTTGGTTCGACTCAGAGCGTTGTTCCATGATAAAACGAGAAAGAATCTGATTTTTGCAATTATCAAGGACGGTGTTGTGATCACTTGGTGGATTCTCATAGAACTGGATGGATACATCGAGTGAGGCAAGGTGTCGACCCATGCCCACTGGAATCAGTGCGTCCCTAGAACCGTGGAAAATGTGGACCTCAGGAGGAAGGTCGCGGTTCAAGACCTCACGCATCCGGGCAATGTTATCGAATCTGTGGCGAAGAAATGGTACTGCCCATCTGCCAACAATGAGACGCGTCATATCCATCGTGCTGGTGAAGGGGGAACTGAGGATCAGCCGTTCAACCTGCCGGGCAGTGGCCAATTGCAGGGCTGCTGCACATCCCAGTGAATGGCCAAAGATTCCTACCTTCGGTCGCTGCTCACCCTCTTCAAATGTATCAACAAAGGTGTCGAAGACCGATATCCCACTTTCACTGATCGCGGCTGGTGTTGACTGACCCTCACTATGGCCATAACCAGGATAATCGACGAGAAGAAAGGCAACACATTTCCCATCGAAGGAGTCCAGCATCTCTATCCAATCAAGGGCGAGCATCGCGTTCCCGCCGAAGATAATCCAGACTGTGCCAACATGTTCATCCCCTGAGGACCGCCTGAGGTATACTGTTTGTACTCCACTCGATGTCTTGTGAGACAGAACCTCAACAGTACCTGACAGTCGGTCATAGGACGATGCGGAATACGAACGAGGGTGATAGATCAAGCGATGCTGGAATATCACAAGAAGGACCACTATAATGAGGACAAGTCCAGCGCCGGAAAGGACCACTGTCCACCATGTCATGCAGAACCATGACAGGAGAGGGAAGTGATGAGGATTGGTGTTGAATGTTTGGACTGGAAAAGCGGGCGTAATCGCTATCACGAAAACAACCTTGGAAAGGGTATGGAACCATTCCTTGAGCACATCAACATGACATCGACTGATATCGAGGCAACTGTAACCTTCCTACAGACAGCGATGCCGGAACTTCAGATACGCGGTGGAGGAGAGGGCGTGGAATGTAAGCGATGGGTGCATGTGGGAACCGAATCATCCTACCTCTCAATCGAAGACAGAGGAGCAAACAAGAAGGGGCCTCACAGGCCTTACATCCACCCAGGACTCAATCACATCGGCTTTGTTGTTCCCGATAGTGATTCACTTGCTGAGCGCATGAGGAAAGCCGGATATCAAGAGGGGAATCATGTCCTAGAACATCCCTTTAGAAAGCGATACTACTTCTTTGACCACGACGACAACGAATACGAATTCGTCGAATACCTGAGCAATGATAAGGTAGAGAGGAACGACTACACCCAATAGGGTGGAGCGATTCTGCAATCGAATGCTGTGCTCAATCGACCTTTTGGACGTTGACTGCGTTGGGTCCCTTAGGCCCCTCGCCGACCTCGAACTCGACGGTGTCCCCGTCCTTAATCGTTCCAGTCACCTGAGACTTGTGTACGAAGAGGTCTGAGCCCCCTTCGCGCTCGATGAACCCGTATCCTTTCGTCTGATTGAACCACTTCACTTGGCCCTGTGCCATATTCTCTCCTCGGGAGGCCCATACTACTTGACCCTAACCATGCTTTGAGACCAACGGCATCATCACATCGGAACTCTTCACTCTCCCATAAGGCCATTTCACCTCACTTTTCCAGTAGATGGCCTTGAGGCCGCACGCAATTTCTACACCAAGGTACTCGGCTGTACAGTTGGTCGCACGAAGCCTGAATCCCGTGTAATGATCCTGTACGGGTATCAGATTGCCACACACAAGGTTGGAAAGGCCTGAACCATCAACCAATCCCGTTGACGGAAAACAGATTCCAGTGCCCCACTTCAGAATCTTTCACGAGAGGCGGCAATGGCATGGTCTGTGATTGAGCGAACAACTGACCGAAAAGAACGGGTATCTGCGACCCCTGCGGAAAATATGGCCGAGCCGAGGTTCGCCTATCTACTCCTGAAAGAACACCCCTATGGACGAGAGATGTTAGCACAGATTCTTTCGGAGGGCTTTGTCCCTCAGATTATCATCGAGGAGGATTCGGCTGTCAGCGATGAGGAACGTGAAAAATTTCTCAAGCGTATCGAGGGCAACCCAATCGCACCCTCCATCATTGAGCAGGCAGCAAAGTACGACGTTCCAGTCGTCACCGTCCCGATTCATAACTCCGAGCATGTCATGCCCCATCTCGATGCTCTCGATCTAATCGTCTTCGGCGGAACCCGCATCATCCGCGGAGATATCCTCGACTATCCCCAAGATGGGGTCATCAACTCACACCCTGGGTTACTGCCAGAGTGCCGCGGTTCGGCATCACCAGCATGGTCAGTCTACCATGACATCCCTGTCGGATCATCGACCCATTTCTGTGACAATGGAATTGACACTGGTGAGTTACTACTGCGACGCGAGGTTCCAGTCAAACGGGGGATGACCTATGAGGACCTGTGTTATGAGACACTCGTCCTAGCGGGTGTACTGATGAAGGAAGCACTCATGGCATATGTCGATGGTCAGTGGGATGACATGCGACGACCCCAAGGTGAAAGCCCACATCCAACCTTCCGCAATGCTCCTGATGAAGTGCTGCAGGTTGTGGCTCAGAAATTGAAGAACGAGAGCTATCTCCACTACGTGGATTGAGGTGAAAGAATGGAGAATCCGTATGCATCCGATGCCCTGAAGGGACTGCGAGCAATTGTCTGTGGTGCCTCCAAAGGTATCGGACGAGCAACCGCAGAAATGTTAGCAGATTGTGGTGCAGACGTCATTGCACTGAGTCGAAGCTCACCACAGATTCCCGGTGTCCACTCCATATCTCTGAATTTAGAAGATGCTAACGCCATCGAGAAGACAATCTCTGGAATCTTGGTTGATGGACCCATTCACATTCTAGTGAATAACGCCGGAGGACCACCTGGCGGCCCATTGCTTTCTACCGATACCGTTGATTTTGAAGCACCATTCAAGCGCCACCTTCATGCAGCACACCGAATAACTCAGATGGTCGTACCTGCTATGGAAGAAGCAGGTACGGGCCGGATTGTCAATATCATCTCCACCTCTGTGCGCGAGCCAATTCCGAATATTGGGCTCTCCAACACTCTGAGAGGAGCCATGGCATCGTGGGCCAAGTCCCTCAGCCGAGAATTACCCACTTGTGTGACCATCAACAATGTCCTACCAGGATTCACAGACACAGATCGATTGAACTCACTGGCAGAGTCCATTCATGAAAAGACCGGGCAAAGTAAGCAAGAAATTCATGACGGTTGGATCTCACAGGTACCTATCGGTCGCCTCATCGACCCAAAGGAAACTGCTTCAGCCATCACCTTCCTGTGCCTGCCACAATCCAGTGGTATTCGCGGCGTGAGTCTGGCCGTCGATGGCGGACGAATGCGCTCGATCTGAGGGGTCCAGATGCAATTCGATGTCTTCCTATCGATATCACAGACACCGGATCATGCGGGATACACACCCGATGAACCAACGATGTACAGGAACTTCTTCGATCAGGTCGAGGCGGCAGACCATCTGGGTTTCGGAACCGCGTGGATTGCACAATCGCATCTCTCGACTACAGCTCAACAAGCGGATGAGAATCCCGTAGTCCCCCATTGGAATGGAGAAGTCGGCCTGTGTACCGATTTTTTCTCCCTCGCAGCAAGGGTCTTCGAGCGAACACAGCGGATTGACGTCGGTTCGGCAGTCATAGCAATCCTCGCAGCAGGAGGGCCTATCCCCACAGCCGAGCGCATTGGTGCCTTCCTAGCGCTGCATGGGCTCGACCCGAATGAGCACCGAAGGTTGCGCATCGGTTTCGCAGCGGGACGATTCGAGTTTATGGCTCGGCCCTATGGAATCATTCCACGTGATGAGGTCGAAGCAGCGGCTTGGCCAGCCCTGCGTGGACAAATCTTTGCCGAGGCTTCAGAGATATTCTTACGTCTTCTCAATGGCGAAACGCTGCATGAAAAGGACATATCACCAACCATCCTCTCACGTGAGAACTTCCGTTCCGATGAGGACTGGGAAAAAGTCCTGAAGGCCCATGCAGAATGTGGGGGCACGATTGACGACACCACTGTCAAGTTCGCACCACGCTACTCCTTTGAACACGTCAAAACCACACCATCGCATTGGCGCAGAGAACTACTCGACCTCATCCTCGGCTCACACGACACTGCAGTTCAGATTAAACTCAACAAATGGCTGCCTGTCAAGGTGTTCAACCTCTCAATTACTCAACCAGATATCATCGAAGCGGCACATGAGAGAATGAAGAAGTACTACCATTCAGATGGAGGGGGCTGGAAACGGGAATACATGCCAAGAACTGTCATGGTGTTTCTGAATCATGAACCGGGTCTATCTGAAGATGAACGAAGACTGGCTGCACAGGAAGAGGCGCACCAAGCCCTCGGTTCATATTGGCAGGCCCTTGAGGGTACAATCGACCCTATGAAAGTCGCAAAGGCGACCAATAATGCGGTCATCGGCACCGTCGACGATGTATGTGAACAGATTGCTGAGCGGTTCGATGCAGAGGACAGTATCATGGCTTGGTTCGATTTCTTCAAGCATGACAGTGCCCGGGTTGTTCGCGACATGACCGCCTTTGCTGAACATGTGATGCCTGTTCTGTGCACCTGAAGTTGTGGGACTCCCTTCGATTGAGCCCACCATTATGGAGACTCTTTCCATGCTGCTGAATGGGGCAAAAGCGGTAACAAGAGCGACTAGATCCCCATACTGCATTTGTCGCGGAAAGAGAAGCAAGTGGAGAGATGATCAAACATTTCAACGCACATCATCAGATGAAGGTCATGACCTCACAGGAGAAGAATCTAATCATCCAACTCCCTGATGTTTCACTCTAAGAATTCAGAAATATCTGCCAGTGACTTACGGCTGATGTTCGGAACCTTAGCACCCTCAGCGGGGTAGCCAATCGGCATCAGCAACATCGCATGCTCATAGTCAGGACGGCCGAGCAGTTCGCGCAAGAAACCCATCGGAGAGGGAGTATGCGTGAGAGTGGCGAGGCCCATGTTATGGACCGCTGCAATGAACAGACCCGCTGCAATCCCACACGATTCCTGTGCATAGTAGGTAGGCGCCATGTCCTCTCCCGCTCGCTCCCTCTGGGAGCGTCTGAACAGTACCACTATCCAAGGTGCATCGGTGATATGATCCTTGACATAGTCGGTGCCCAATGGTGACAATACTTCCTCCCAAGCCTCAGGTATCCTCTCCTCGTAGAACTTTTTTTCCTCAACTTCGGCCGCCTCACGAATCCGAGCCTTCAACTCAGAGTTGGATACCACAACGAAGGTCCACGGCTGGAGATGAGCGCCAGAGGGTGCCGTGCCAGCGGTCTTGACAGCCAACTCGATCAAGCTGCGCGGCACCTCACGAGTAGAGAAATGACGAGTTGTACGACGACCTGCCATCTGTTCATGAAATGCCACTGCTCGTGCAAGCATCTCGTCGGGAGGAATCTCCTCGAAGACGAGCGAGATGAAGCCATGCTCTTGATCACCTTCCCCCATGTTTGGTCCCAGTCTCAAGGTCCCATCAATGCTATCATAGAGTTGAGAAAGTCATTCCAAGATTTCTCCATAAATCGAGTCAATGGAATAAAATGATTTGAAACTAAGGAGGGCGACGGCATTCCATGGGCGGCGCATTGAGGGCGCATGTTCTCAGTTTGATTCTGCTTGTCTCATCAGTGCCTGGTTGTTTAGGGCCCGAAGAAGAAACTATGGAAAATGAAATTCTGCATTGGCTCCCAGCAGTGGAAGACAGATCAGACTTGATCTATCGCAATGACGATGTCTTCTCAAGAGTCTCGACCAACGGAAGTTTCGATATCGATGAGGTGCGTTCTGTATTCGTCCCAGTACCTGAGATAGATGCATCTGATGGAGGTGCAGGAGTCACCGGCGGTGCAGAGGTCCATCTCGGCCTTTGGTTACCTATCATCGAAGGTTGTGAGTGGTCTGGAACTGACCTGCCTGAAAACTGTCAGGTACCTATCATCGCTGAAATTGGGCCGTATTACAATGATGGTGACGTCGACGCTCTGACGCCTGCAGATCGGCTTGGTCGTTTTCTGATCGAGAATTTCGTCCCACATGGATTCGCAATTGCGCAAGTCTCTGTCTTTGGCACAGGGGAATCGAATCATTGTATGGATCTGATGGGTCATGATGAGCAAGCTGGAATCAAGGCGGCAATCGATTGGTTAGGAATTCAGCCATGGTCAAATGGACGTGTAGGAGCGATAGGTAAGTCCTATGATGGAAGTACGCCTTGGAATGCTGCAGCTTCAGGAACAGAATTTCTAGCAACAATCGTCCCGATGTCAGGTCTGATAGGCGTCCACGATCTGATGTGGAGGAATGGGAGCATGGAGGCTCGAGGGGCCGTCATGCACAACGGTGTGTATGGATCCTTCGGCTTGGACGGGGATGGAGGCGATATAGAGAATGCATGTGAAGGATATGTAGAGGGATATTATGCTGGACCTGCCGCTTACATGACTGGAGACAATCTTGGGTGGACTGGTTCCGACTACTGGGAAGAGAGACATTTTCTCACGCGAACTCTTGAGGTGTACGAAGGATCCATCTACATCATCCATGGACTTCAGGATTGGAACGTCGACCCACATATGGCCTTTCCAGCTCACCAGATGGCTATCGATGCTGGATTTGATGTGAAGGGACTCTATGGGCAATGGGCCCATGATTATCCTGACCGTGAGAGTGGGCATTCCTCCTTGTCCAGCGGCAGAGGTGCCGAGGCCTATCCATACACTCTGCGCTGGGATTGGGCAGATGACCTCTTGGAGTGGTTTGATTTCTATCTACGAGACATTGGTCCACAACCACGTCTCATCGCAGAGGTACAGGACAATGTCGGAGCTTGGCGGGTCGAGTCAAGTTATCCTCCTGAAGACACGCAGTGGACGATGGTAGGGTTGAATCAATGTGAGGTACTCTCTGGAACCAGCACAATCACATCAACAAGTCAGACTACAATCGAATGTCCCGTTTTCGAAACGGATATGCGCATTGTTGGAACACCGACGTTCCACGTTGAATCTCAGATTGCTCTATTGGCCACATCAGGCCACCTCTTCATCGAGATGGTTCAAACCTCAGATGGAAAACATCTTGGCCATGCAGTGATGGATCTCCGATTCCACTCTGGAGGCAAGGAAGGACAGGTCCTCGCACCAGGAAGCACTGTCATCGCGAAGATGGAGTTCTTTGGCATGGATGTCGTAGTCCCTCAAGGAGATAGCATCCAACTAATCATCAGCCAGACTGGTGAAGATTACATTCCCAGTCCTGTCTCCACGCAGGCAGTCACGATTTCTATCAATGCAAATAGCATTCTAGGCCTATCCACAGTCAAGCGAAGTTGCTCTGATCTGTTCCTCCCCCCGATGCATGAGATGTATGCCGCTTGCAACATGTGAAGAGTCAATGTCAGATTGTGATAAATCATCGTCGAATGCCTCTTGAGTGGAGCATAGGCTCCCATACCGTGGACGACTCCGAGTGGCAGGAAATGCCGTTGGCCCCACCCGGGCCGGGTGAGACATCAGCGGTACGACCGGGAAGGCCAGGGGACGGGCCTTACCCTACCTCACCTCTTGGCGAGCGCATCGAGGGGATAGCCACAGGAAGAGATGTTGAGTGGGAGCCTCTTGTGGACTATCGACGACATGATGTCTCTGAAACGACGGTGCACGGAGCGGTCGCTTGGGCACATGGCGACCAAATCTTCCACTCCTTCGGAGGTGATGTCCTATGTTATGGACGGAGTATGATGAAGCCATTCATGATCAAGTCGGTCGCCGATGAGCTTGCAGATTGCACTGTCGAGCAACGAGCTATCGCTGTCTCGAGTCACAATGGAGACACTGAACACGTCGCCGCAGCTATGAGTCTGCTCAGTGAGAACGAGCAGCCGCTCATGCGCACACCGCTTGATGTCCCCCTCATCCAGTTCGGACGGCAGGTTCGTCGTAAACGCCGTTGGTATCACACCTGCTCAGGGGAGCATGCTGCTCTCCTTGCAGGTTCACGCGCTAAAGGTTGGTCGCGAGTTGGTTACACATTACCTACACATCCTGTGTTCAAAGCCTACATCGAACAACTCCAACGAGTGCTCGGGACAGAATGGAAACCACTTCGCATCGCCAGGGACGGATGCGGTCTTCCGACGGTCTCGAACACCGTTAACGAACTTGCTCGCCTATTCGCTTCCTTGGTTCGCCACAAGGATGAAGATTGGATTTGGCAGAGCATGATAGCGCGTCCGGATCTGATCGGTGGCTTCGATCGGCTTGATTCGACAATCATAAAATCCGGAGGGGGACGCGTCATCGCCAAGGAGGGGGCGGACGGATTATTGGGCATCTCCATCGAGCATCCGGATCACCCCGACGGACTCGGGATAGTCATCAAAATCGCACATGGATGGAATCCTCATGCCACTTGGTTCGTCGCACGAGCCTGTTTAGGCGTACTCGGAATCGAGATGAGGAATCCTGATCCGCGTTCACGGCAAAAGGCATTCATTGTTCCAGGTGTCGTGCCCGAGGTCTACCATGCTGCCCTTGAAGCACTTCCAACTTGGGATGAATGGGATCCTGACACTGATCGTTGGATGTGGGATGTCCAGCGTGTACTGGAGGATGATAGAACATGACCTATGAAGTTCTAAATCTAATAGGAGGAAAACACAGTCCTGCAAGGAATGGGTCTGTGCTGGACAACATCAATCCCGCTACAGGGAATGTTATCGGGACACTGCCTCGTTCAGATGTAGATGATGTCGAGGCAGCTGTACAAGCGGCCTTGGAAGCCCAGCTCACATGGGGAACGATGTCAAACGAGGAGCGGGCACATTGGCTCGACAAGATTGCCAATGCCCTTGAGAAGCGCATCGAAGAGATAGCCATGCTTGAATCCCTTGACACGGGAAAACCCATTCGCAACGCACGCACCATTGATGCAACTCGCTCAATTGCAAACTTCCGTCATTTCGCTCAGGCCGTTCGTGGTCTGCACGATGATGCTTACAGAATGACTGACGCTCTCAACTACACACAGCGCGTACCCATAGGAATCTGTGGCCTGATTTCACCATGGAATCTCCCACTCTACCTCCTATCATGGAAAGTGGCTCCTGCTCTTGCCATGGGTAATGCAGTAATCTGTAAGCCCTCTGAACTCACGCCTCTAACCGCGCATCTGCTCGGGGAGGTCAGTGTAGATCTTGGCCTTCCTCCAGGCGTTCTGAACATCATCCATGGCCTTGGCAACGAGGCAGGACAGGCGATCACCGAGCACATGGATGTAGGGGCGGTCTCATTCACCGGTGGCACCGACACCGGCCGCAGAGTCTCTTTGGCCACTGCCCCTCGCTTCGCCAAGACTTCACTCGAACTTGGTGGCAAGAACGCCACTATCGTGTTCGCTAGTGCTTGCACTGACGAGCATATTCAACGCACTCTCGATGGCATCGTTCAAGCAGGCTTCGCTAATCAGGGACAGGTCTGCTTGTGCGGGTCGAGGCTGCTCATCGAATCTTCAGTCTGGGAGACTGTCATCAATGGGCTTGTTCAACGACTACAGAGCGTCACCATCGATGATCCTGCAGACGAAGATACGAAATTCGGCTCTCTGATTTCTCTGGCCCATCGCGACAAAGTGGAAAGTTACATCACCCGCGCTGTGGGTGATGGAGGTGCCGTGCTTGCCGGAGGCGGGCGGCCAATAATGCAGGAGGCTTTGAGTGAAGGAGCATGGCTTGAACCAACACTGATAACCAATCTGCCAAAAGACCATGCTTGCAATCTAGAGGAGATATTCGGACCCGTCGTTGTCGCTGAGCCATTCATGGACGAAATCGAAGCAATCAGGAGTGCTAACGCTACCGACTATGGGCTGGCAGCGAGCGTATGGACAAGGGACCTGACTCAGGCTCGACGCGTCTCAGAGAAGCTTGAAACAGGCATGGTGTGGGTTAACACGTGGTTACATCGTGATCTGCGCGTACCCTTTGGAGGACTCAAACAGAGTGGAGTCGGACGAGAAGGAGGACGATGGGCACTCGAGTTCTTCTCTGAAATACGCAACATCTGCCTGCATGACGATTGATTCATGACCTGAACCCCGTCCACGGCCATGGCTGAACATAGCGACGGGACTGAGGTCGGCGAGGTCGTCGAAATACAGCGTGATGGAGTCCTTGAGCCAGCTGCCGAGGTCGTTCAAACCACATGCCCCGTATGTGGTGAAGAGTTCATTGGTACTAAGAGAGAAGCCGGTGGCTTTCTTTCCGGCCATGAAGTGTATCATCGCCACGAGATGGCAATGGCAGTCGTCGTCGATGAGATGGGTGGCGCTTGAGATACTGGACCCTCAAACTGAGGCAAGGATTGAGCCAACAATAACGCCAGTACAGCCACCAAGGCCATGCCAAAGTCCGATGCGAAAGGGCGGCAGCGACCTGTTCGACCATGAGATGGAAAGAATTGCCCACATCGTCAATGCCGCAGACACACCACAGATACGCCCGATAACTATCATACCAAGCACTCCTAACACGACCACAGAAACGCCAATGATGTAGTCGATGATCCGCGACATTGGATGAATAATGATCCCCAGAAGACAAAGTAGGCCGGCTACGAGTAAGCATCCGAATACAAGACCATCAAAATCCCCCAGACCCAAGGTGAATCGACCAGCGAGTGTGACATGATGGGCTACCCACCCACTGATCAGCCCAAAGACTGGAGGGGCACTACCATGCAGAAGTGTGATTCTTTGACCTGCTCCCTCAACAGGGGCCTTATCTGACACTCCGGCCTCGTCACGAGCCTGAATTCCTTCCATGCTGATATCATCTCCAGAGGCAAGAGGTCCAAGAGCCTGTGCCAACGAAAGCATTGAGTCATGGCACCTCAACAGGTTTCTCATGGAAGGAGGCTGCATCGTCGCAGGTGCTCTGGCACCCCACCCACCTCATCTTGTCTATGCTGAAAATCCGCCTCAGAATGAACCGACCTCTGAAGGGGGGTGGGAAATGCTACGCTGGGGCTACGAACGTATGCGTAACGACCTCTCTCAGTTAGAATACGATGTCGTCATCGTTCTTTCCGCACACTGGCAGACATATGTTGGTAATCACATACTCAATGTTCCTCATTTTGAATCCCTTTCTGTCGACCCCATCTTCCCACACCTTTTCCGCTACCATTACTCGATTGACGTTGACTGTGAACTTGCTCAAGCGATCCATGATGAAGCACAAGGAGCAGGACTAGTAACTCAGCTCATGAACAACCCCGATTTCCGAGTCGACTATGGAACAATTGTCTCCTGCCACATGGCCGACCCTGAATGGACTAGGCCAATCGTTTCGATATCCTCATTCCGGTCAAATGCCTACTACTCAACCGACGTCATGCAGGAACAGATGCTTGCTCTTGGCAAAGCGACACGTACTGCCATTGAATCGACTGGACGTCGAGCGCTTCTTCTAGCATCCAACAGCCTATCTCATCGTCACTTCGTGACCGAGTACGACATCCCAGAGGACATGAGTAAGGAGCACATCACCTCACACCCTCAGCACCTCTGGGATGTCAGGATGATTGAGATGATTCGCAGAGGTGAACTTCAGCGGGTGCTTGATGAAATGCCTGAATTCACAGAACAATCCGTCTCCGAAACTGATTGTGGTGGCCTTTCATGGCTCATCGGCGCCCTCGGCGTCGATGCTGGGCCGGGAGAACTCTATGGTTACGGCACCGTGATTGGAACTGGAAATGCAGTGATTGGATGGCTGAACGGCAATTCGTCTGATTCAGGGGGTACGAAATGACTGGAGAAGTCATCGGAGCGATGATCGTACCCCCTCACCCACATCTCCTGCTCGCGGCAGACCAACGACCGGGCTGGCAACGACTGGCTGATGCGTACACAGAAGCAGGTAGAAAGGTAGCAGAATTGCAACCAGATACGCTCATCATTTACTCCACTCTGTGGCCTTCGATCATTGGACATCAAGTTCAGGTTCATCCCAACCCAGAATGGGTGCGAGTGGACGAAGATTTCCACCACCTCGGCTCAATTCCTTACAAAATGAGAACCGATACAGAGCTTGCACACTGCATCGTTGACGCTGCACAAAGCCGCGGACTTGAAGCACGGGGCACTGATTTCCACGGGTTTCCAATCGATGTAGGTTCTGTTGTGGCATCCAAATTCTTGTCGCCGGAACAATCCATCCCAATCGTCATTGTTTCATCGAACATTTATGCTGATCGAGCAGAGACTGTCGTACTGGCAAAGTCATGTCGAGATGCCATCATTTCAACCGGCCGCCGGGCCATTGGAGTAGTGGTGATGTCACTATCAAATCGATTCTTCACAGACCCGGCAACCCCAGAACCTGACCGAATTCATTCACAGAAGGACGATGAATGGAACAGAAAAATCCTCGAATTCCTCGGAGATGGTCGCCTCGAAGATGTCGCTCAGTTATCTCGCACAGTGCAAGAACAGATGCGAGTACCAAAGGTCCTGAATTTCAAACCCGCTTGGTGGCTTTCGACCCTGTGTGGGACTCACAACCACTATGATGGCCATGTCCACGGCTACGAGGCAATCCATGGCTCCGGGGCAGCCGTCGTTACATTATGGCCATCAGAGGGAAGTGCAGGGCACAAAGAATTCGATGAAGAAGAAGTCGAAGTCTGGAGTGGTGAACGGGACGTCCTCAAAGATAGCGACGAGACATCTGAAATGAATGAACAGCCTGATTTTGCTTCAAGCCCGGCCACAATTGATGTCGACCCAAGCAGTGCACCGGCCCCGGTTGGCGCCTATCCACACGCCCGCATGGTAGGTGATTTTCTCATGCTCTCAGGTGTCGGACCACGACAAGCGGAGACAGATGAGATTCCTGGCGGTCCTCGATGGGATGAGCGTGGTAAACCATTCGACTATGACATCCTCACACAGACCCATGCCTGTATCGACAACGTCGAAACAATTCTCAAAGCCTCAGGTTCGAGTATTGAGGACGTGGTAGATATCACTGTCTTCCTCGTCAACATGGAGAGAGATTTTGCCGGATTCAATCAAGTATACGCCGAACGGTTAGGTCATGTCCGTCCGACACGCACCACTCTTGAGGTAGGTGCTTTGCCAACCCCTATCGCGGTAGAACTCAAAGTCATGGCACACACGTCGTGAAAGCATCTTGGTCACAATGACACGTAAGTCTGACAGGTCGGCTCACTCACGCGACGCAGGAGAGTCCAGCCTTCAGGAACATCATCCGACATCACTCTGACGAAATTTTCAACCTCAGGGGATTCCACCCTTTCCCAGATAAGAATCGCATCGACCGCATGAATGTCACCTGCTCGATATGGAACAAGACAGGTCTCAATCTCATCCTTCCAAGGCGTCGTGTCATCGCGCCAATGACCCATGATCTCTCTATCGCCCAAGGGATCAACACCGAGGCGCATCTGATAGAGGCGATGAGTACCTTGTCGAGGATAGGTGACAAGGAGGAATTCCTCCCCGTCCTCAAGTTCATCTCCTAAAGCATGGGACGCTTGTGATACATCGTGGAACTGAGCATAGGCCCACAGCGGCAGCATAGCACATATCAGATAGACGACGAGAATTGAGCGACCCACAATGAGGGCCCAGGTTGGTTGGTAGCGCAGGTCCACCTCAGAGACTTGTTCACCATCTGCCTTCAGTGGCCGAACACCATGACGGCGCAATTCAAGGATAAGCCACCATATCGGAACGAGTAGAATCATCTGATAGCGCCCATTCACGCCTGCACCTACTGGGCGCTCATTCTTACCATCTGGAATCTGTATCAACGGTTGATCAAGAAGTGCAGTTTCATACACCCAAAGTTCCGCGTTCTTCAAGAAAATGATCCAGAAAGGTACAATGATCACCAACATGAGATAAGTGACCTGCATTGGAACATGGTCAACCTTGAAACGGCGATATACTTCGGGCAGCATCGGCAATATAAGCCATGCAATCACGCCCCAGAAGCCTACGAATGCCACGACTGATAATACAAGGGAACCAAGACCCCGCCAAGGATCGATAGTGAAGCGAGAGAGTTGAATCAGGATGTTGAAGGAACCGAGGACAATCAGCACTAGAATCGTGCCGATGCTGGAATAAAGAAGGAGTTGCCGCGGGTTACCCAATACCCTCATGCGCCTCCCTTCAGGGTCGTAGAGCAGAAAGAAGATGAGGGCTGCAGCACCAACACCGCATACGACGAACAGGTCAACTCCTTTGACCCAAGCTCCAATCAGACCAACGACCGCACTGATAGAGATGGCCCAAGGACGACGACCTTCAAATCGTTGTTCCACCGCTTTCAATAACCCCCACAGACCAGTGACGACGCAAGTTGCGACAACCTCCTCCTGATATCCCATCAGACCGACCATGATGAGAATTGGATGGCAAGCAGATACCGCAGTGACTTTGAGGGCAGCACTATCACCAAAACGATCTCTAGTCAAGGACCAGACCACTAACAGGAAGATGGCAGAGTGAAACAGACCCATGAATCTCAGGCTCATGTTTGATGCACCGAAGATTGACATCCAAAGTCCAAGCCAACTGTGCCAGACAAGCTGCTGAGATCCAATATCGGAGAGGTCAGTATCAGGGCGTGAAGCTGATGCATTCCAATAGTTGCGCAGGGGACCCCAATCAAGATTTATCTCTCCATCCTCTGTCAGACCCGAGGCGTAGGCTGCATGGACATGAGTATCCACACCAATTGTTCCAAACAATGCACCAAGCACCCGTAAGATAAGCCCGAAGGCGAGGATACCTATCCAGAACCGTCGAGAAATAGCGAAACCAAGGCGCCAACCAAGGTCATCCTCCTGTTCCACAACCGGGCCTCTGTCACAGGTATTGATGCCTTTTGTGGAGATTATTCCTCTCAAGCGTCCTGATGGCGAGTCCACCGGCCAGCAATCTCGCTATAGTAACCCACCTTGCTATCACCTTCGACATACCAACCAGCCCGGCCGGGTGTCGTTCCCTGAGCGGGAGGAAGGCGATTTCCAGAAGCATCCTTTGGACCTGAATCCGCCACTATCTGGGGCTGAGGGACGTGAGTTCCAACTGGTGAAGGGACTTGCGTGGAAGAAGGGGAAGGAGAAGGCGGAGGGGAAGAAGGTAGAGAGGGGGGCATGATGGATGAAGGGGGAGGGATTGTCGCAGTCGACGGAGGAGGGAATGATGCAACTGCCGGAGGGAAGACAGGAGTAGGGAAGGAAGGAGGCTTGACCGTAGCATAAGGTGAACTAGGGGGGGAGACCTGAATTGGAGGGGAGTATGCACCAATCCCACCATCACTAGATTGCTGAATCGAATCATATGGTGAATCTGACGATGTCGATGAGCCATAGGGATCATAGCCATGTTCGTCATACATCATGTCATCATCGTCTTCAACCACAGGAGGACGTCTTGTCGCAACGTACAGCCCCATCAAAGCAGTCATCATGAACAGCGTGTTCAGACCAATCCCCCCTATCATGACTTCCTCAGATGAACCAAAACGGCCTTCCAACAAATTAGGACGAACATCAATGTAAACGAGTTCACTTACGTTACCAACCTCAACCAGAACATATTGTTGGAGACCTTCGCGTTGAGCCGCTATCCAGTACAGGCCATCATCATCAGGACCAGAGACGTCACCAATCTTCGTGGTGATTCTCACATCACCCTCGACCAACCCAACGAGATTGCCACCTGCATCATTACCTGTCACCACGAGCGAGAAACGTTCACCCTGATCGATATCTTCGGCAACGTCAACAGTCATTGTGTCGATCCCCCCCATGCTCACATCTATGAAATGGGGTTCAGAACGCCCATCAACTGTCAATACCAGTTCATGACTCCCGACCCTTACAGCTTCAACGAAATAGTATCCAAGACCTCCGGCTTCATCGGAAGTAATCAAGAGTGTGTCAAGAGGATATGAGAGATCTGCATCAACCGGGAATGAATTGCCGTGTCCATCAACGCACCTTGTGCCGAAGCCAAACTGTGTCCCAGACACCATCACTACATCGATTTCAGTCGTGGTAATGATGTCTGCACAGCGACCTGGAGTCACCTCATACCGTACTATGGCGACTCGCCCATCTGCACTCAGAACGATGGTATGGACACCGGCAGACGTTTGACTCAGATTGTAGTTAGACGAGACAAGATCGTCTGTAACATCAACACCATCAACAAGCCATATCACAGACATCGGCGTGACCTGATTCCCAGCAACGTCACGGAACATGGGAGACAAAGACAAGGAGTCATCGACACTCATGTGTGCTCCATCACCGAGTAGTTCGACGGTGTGGAGTTGCCCTGGTCGAACCTCAATCTGGATCTCGTAATCTTCCCCTTGATGTTCCGCCTCAAGGGTCCAAAGACCTGCCACGCTACCTTCAAAAATTGCAGTCCCGGGTTCTATTCCAGCACGAATAACTTGGATGGAAGCACCAGGAGGAGGGTCAGTGACTGCCCATTCACCATCAACCGACCACCGATTACCATGAGCATCATGAAACTCCATCGTGAGGATGCTCGCCTCATCAGAAGTGATATCATAATCACTGGCATATCCTATGAGACCTGTGACCATTCCGGGCATGACTGTGACATTCCACTGTGCGGTGATCAAACCACTCAAGACAGACACCTCAAGAATCCAATCGCCAGATTCCTTCGGCCTGAGTTGATGCTGTTCACCGGAAGCAGATACAGTCCATCCGCCAGGACGTACCCAATCACTGGTCGGAATAAGGACGTTCTGAAGATTCCCTGCTTCATCCTCGGCAGTAACGGTGAGAGTAAGGGTATCATCAGCAGTCATGATGGTTCGATCACCCCACATTGTCAAATCGACGGTTGCACCCTGCAACACGCGAACAGAAACCGTCGCGAACGTCGTTCCAGCGCATGCAGCAATGGTGACCATTCCTGTGCTGTCTGGATCGAAGAGACCAGATGTGAGTTCCATGCGGCCGCTGGATGCAGACCATATCACGTCACCTGCCATAGCTTGGCCGTTCGACTTCCGAAGAGCGGCTTGGAATGTGACAGTCTGGTCAGATGTAAGAGTCAGAGTATTGGGAGTGATGATAATCTGGCTGACACCGGTCGTTGACGAGCAGTTGCTGGGGTTAACTTGCCAAGCTCCAGCAACTGGCGACGGGGCCGCGGGACTCTGTGGAACGAGGAGGAAGGCCCCCAAAATGACTAGAAGGATGACGAACGACCGCATTCGACCACCATGGAAACAACCTTTCAGATTTCAAGTACGCGGTACGATGTGCGCAATGTACTAGGAACATCGCAAGGTTCATTCACACCCGCTCAAGCATGGAATTGTGGCTGAACTCTGGGTTGAACGATATCGACCACGCTCCGTCTCGGAGATGCGTGGCCAAGAGGCCATCCTAACTCGGTTGCTCGGGCATGCCGAGAAAAAGGAATTCACGCATCTCTTGTTCGCCGGCCCCCCTGGAACTGGAAAAACAACTGCCGCAATGGCTCTGTGTCGTGACGTCTTAGGCGATGCGATTGCGGAAAATATCTTGCAGATGAATGCCAGTGATGAGAGAAAAATCGAAACTGTTCGTACGAAGATTAAAAATTTCGCTCGCACGGTTCCGCTCGCAGAGAGTCCTTTCAAGGTGGTATTTCTCGATGAAGCAGATGCTCTGACCAGTGAAGCACAGGGTGCCTTGCGCAGAATCATGGAACAATATGCTGAAGGATGCAGATTCATACTGACATGCAACTATTCATCGAAGATTATCGAACCCATCCAATCTCGCTGCGCTGTCTTCAGATTCCGACCACTTCCAGAAGAGGAGGTCAAAATACAGCTCCAAATGGTTGCTAAGGCAGAGAAGATCGACGTAGAAGATGAAGCCATGAATGCAGTCATTCGGGTGAGCAGGGGCGACCTGCGCCGCGCCATCACGGCCCTACAGGTCGCTGCTACAGTCAACTCACACGTTACTCGAACAATGGTCTATGAAACCACGGCAACAGCACCACCAGAAGCCTTGCTGGGTTATCTCAGAGCCTGTCAGCAAGACGGTTTCCATGCTGCTCGACTACGAGCTATCGGAGTACTGGAACGATACGGACTAGCTGCTACAGATTTCGTCGATCAACTACATCGAGAGGTATACGCAGCAGATTTCCTTGATGAGGATCAGAAGATATCACTGACGATGATCATGGCAGAAACAGAATACCGTTTGGTCGAGGGGGGAAGTGAGCACGTACAACTTGATGCCATGACGGCGAGTATAGGACGTGCCATTTCCAGAGAGGAATAGACAATAGTTTCACTTTCACTTCCACCCCGTAGTCCAGCACCTCATATACTCTGGTGAGAAAGTCGGTTTATGCTCCGGCCCCATCCCCGTCATTGGTCTCCGGAGTTGGTGTTGAGAAGGGTTTGGGGGCGCAACGTGCCCCCGCCCACTCTCAGCAAACCCCATTGGTGGACTGCATGGACGTTTTTAGGCAATCGAATGCGCCAACGGCGATTGATGAGAATCGCGGAGAGGGCAAAATTGAGTTCATTCCTCGCCCGCCTCAAGGTGATTGCTGAGTCTCTCAACGACATCTGAAAGAATCAAGCAGTGTTATTCGAGACTCGGATAGTGATATTTTTAGTAGCAATGTTCACATTTGGATTGCCACGATCACTCAATGTGATCTGGACTTCATGAGTCCCAATTTCAAGATGGCCAAGTTCAACTGCTAGGACAAGGCTGTGAGGATATTTGTCAGTCATTGCTACATGCCGAGATGTTACATCACCTACTGCAAGCAGTGAGCCATTATCGAACGAGGAAGATACTGTCTCAGACCATACTGTGTTTGAGATATGAGTCACATTCACTTTGGCTGTGACTTCATCAAGGGGTCCATTCTCATGGACTTCCATGAGCACGAAAACGGTACCATTTGTCTGATTCGAAGAGGGGGAAATCGTAAGGTCGGCACGTAGAGCTCCGTTGTCAAGAATGGCTTCGTAGGTCGAAGAGGGATCTGTTTGATTCCAATCATCATTGAGTACAACCACGGACCATTCCTTGCCCTGAGGGGGAGCTGTATCACCGAATGGAGGATTAGTGAGAAGGAATCCCACTGCAAGCCAAGTGAAAATATAGAGGAAACTCGCCTTGAACCACGTTCCTCCATTATAATGCTCAATATTTGAGGACAGAACTGTCCGATGCAGAGGAGCAATTGTGAAAATGAGAAGAAGGGGGCCTACCCACAAAATATCCACATCAGCACTCTCGAAACTGGGAAGGAGAAGATATCTCGATATCAAGGCAATGAAAGCGGCATATGCGAGGATCAACCACATTGATGCTAGATCTGCTCTTTCCTTCTCAAGATGCTTAGAGGGATCGAAAGGCTCGAGAATCTTGTCCGGATCAAGACTCTTACTCTTCTCTCTCTCAACACGGTCCCCTCGAGACTTTCGGCGAGCATCACCTGAAGCTGCCGTCATAGCGGTCTTGAGGTCAACCACATTCATCCGACCAGAGAGCGTGGCATGAATCCTCCGTCAACACCGAAGATCGAAACATCTCTCACCATAGGTGCCGGGAGCGGGGCTCGAACCCGCGACCTCCGGATGTCTCAGGCATCTCAGAGGGGTTGTGCGCTCACATCATGCCTATCGAAGGCTACCCTATGAGTCCGGCGCGCTACCAACTACGCCACCCCGGCTACATGGTCTGACTTGACTCATATCTATGAAAGGCTTGGTCATGAGCACGACGTTGATGTACGGAATGGAGTGTGTGCAAGCATGAGCGGCAAAGGCCTGCCCCCAGTGGGCCAGCATATTCAGGTGAGGCGTCGCTCACACGAGGGAGTCACCGAACATGCTGGCGTGGTTATTGAATCACAACAAGTAGAACAAGTGACCCTACGATTGGTGAACGGCTACCACCTAGTCGTTGATGTCAATAATCTCGAGTCATGGGAATCCATTGATGAAGGAGGTGCATCAAAGAAGCCCACAGCACCACCTCAACACGAGATGAACCCTGACCTCCCATCAATCCGGCTCATTCACACCGGCGGAACAATTGCCTCACAAGTCGATTACGAAAGCGGAGCGGTTCAGGCAAGGTACTCGGCCGAAGAACTCCTCGACAGTGTCCCCCGGATTGCTGATATCGCCAACCTCTCAACGGATCAATTGTTCAACAAGTGGTCTGATGACCTGCGGGCTGAAGATTGGAACGCCATCATCCAAGCCACGAAACGAGCATTCAACGAAGGTGCTCGTGGAGTTGTCATAGCTCATGGCACCGACACGATGCACATGACAGCTGCCGCAGTGGCCTTCGCATGGTGTGGACGTGGAGGACGGCCACCCGGTCCAATCGTCTTCACAGGTTCACAGCGATCATCAGATCGCGGTTCATCAGATGCCTTCGTCAACCTACATGCTGCAGTTGAATGGGCGGCGAGGGGACCTGAGCCGACAGGAGATGGGGATGGAACCGTCATCGTCATGCACGATTCACTCAATGGTGGAAGAGTGGCCGTCATCTCAGGACTAAGTGCACGAAAGATGCACACAAGTGCACGTGCTGCTTTCGCTTCAATAGGGAGGCCTACATTGGCCACTCATGACCTTCATGCCGGCAAGTGGGTCATGCCCGAACCAGAGACGACAACTCGTCCAGTCACTACTGAACCCGATAATTATCGCACTGACCTACGAATCCTTCAGAGCATCGCTGGCCCTTTTCTCCTCGCCGAGCACCTCAATCACCCACCCGACGTTGATGCGCTCATCATCCACGGGACTGGACTTGGCCACCTCCCCCTCGACGAAATTGAGGAAGAGGGCATGAACGGAGATATCGCCCGAAAGCTTGCAGCCTTCAAGGAAGCAGAGGTCCCAGTCTTCGTTGTCCAACAATGTGTTAGAGGACCCATCAATCTTGACGTGTACAGCAAGGGTCGCATGATGCAGGACTTAGGAGTCGGACCTGCTCGAACCACCATGGCTCCGGATACCGCCATGGTCAAGGTTGCCTACATCCTCGGACATGAGGACCTCACAAATGATCCACACACAGCCTATCAAGAAAACCTGGCAGGAGAGATGACTGAAGCACTACAGGCCCCGGAAGGGTGGTGAACACTTGGTTCGACCAAGCGATGAACTCAACATACGCAGGAAACGTATCTTGAGATCTCCTGACATCGAACGCACCGAGCGAGTCAGGGGATCAGGCCGCACCTTAGCAAGAGAACGCATCGATGGCCTGCTCGATGAGAATAGTTTCGTGGAGATTGACAGTTTCGTTACTCATCGAGCCACTGAACACGGCATGTTCCAGAAAGAGACACCAGGAGATGGCGTCGTGTGCGGGCATGGCACGATTCAAGGGCGGCATGTGCATGTCTTCGCCCAAGATTTCTCCGTGCATGGCGGAGCTATCGGGGAAGCCCACGGCATGAAGATAGCGAAAATCGTAGAGATGGCAGAACGTTCCCGCACACCTTTGATTGGATTCTGGGATGGCGGAGGCCAAGGTGCCAACGATGGGATGCCTGCATTGGCTGGAAGTGGAGTCATGCTCGATCGACTTGTACAGTGCTCAGGACAGATCCCAATGATTGCTGTAGTCCTAGGACCTGCTGTAGGAGTCTCCGCATTGGCCGCAGGGCTCGCTGATGTCGCAATCCTCGGTGAGAAACTTGGTCAATTATTCATGTCAAGCCCCCTTGAGACACCCGAAGTGATCGAACAGGACCTTGATGCGAGTAAAGTCGGGGGGGCTGCGATGCACGCTAGTCGCTCAGGCATCGCTAACTTGGTCGCCTCTTCCTTGGATGAGGCAGTCGACATGGTCATTTCAGTACTTGAGTATCTTCCTGACCATTGTGAGGCAATGCCTCCTCATCAGATGAATGGGGACCCTGTTGACCGAGACTGCTCGACGTTGAATACGATGATACCCGACCATCCGAATCTGCCCTATGACATGCGTAAAATCATCGAAGAGGTCGTTGATGAGGATTCATTCATGGAACTCTTCGAAACCTATGCAGAGAACATCGTTATCGGATTTGCCCACATCGCTGGAGTTGCCGTCGGCGTGGTAGGTAATCAGCCCCAGGTACTAGCTGGGTGTCTGGACATCGATGCTTCGGTAAAAGCCGCCAGATTCATTCGAACCTGTGATGCGTTCAATCTGCCCGTTGTGACCTTTGAGGATGTACCCGGATTCCTACCGGGCACTGTTCAAGAATGGGGAGGTATCATCCGCCATGGTGCCAAACTTCTCTATGCCTATGCAGAGGCAAGCGTGCCCAAGCTCACCGTAGTGACAAGAAAGGCCTACGGGGGAGCCTATCTGGCAATGGCATGCAAACATCTGAGATCGGACTTGAACGTCGCTTGGCCGACTGGCGAGTTGGCAGTGATGGGTGCAGATGGTGCTGTGAATATCATCCATCGACGAGAGATCGCTGCTGCTGAACCCAATGATAGAGAGACGGTACGAAGCGAACTTGTGCAGGCTTACAAGGAAAAATTCGGAGACCCATACGTTGCTGCACGGCATGGCTGGCTCGACGACGTCATTGAACCTTCGACGACACGCCGCCGACTGGCGGACTCACTCGCTCTGTTCGCTAGCAAGCGTGAGTGGCAGCCACCCCGGAAACACGGTAATATCCCACTATGAGTGATACGTTACATTCTGTTTCATGAAGAAACAATGTGGTTTCAATTACCGCTGATTAGAAATATACAAGAATTACTTTCACGTAGAATTACTGATTCCATGGCAGGCGATCCTAGTAGCCTTAGGCTCGTTGGTGCAATATTACTTACTTCTGTTGGAGCTATGACCATTTTCTTCGTAAGAAGAAATGAAAACTTAGAGTGGAACGAACGAATTGAAAATGAAGGCACTTCTGAATCAAATACAGAACCATGGTCGGATAAAACCTATGGCAAGGGCACTTTCACAATCGAGATTGATGTGTCGGCAACAAGTCCAGGTCCACCACCCACCCCACAAGATAATGGTGAAGAAGTTACAGTGACTTGGACAGCCGTGTTCTTTGATGTAGCAGCAGAACTGCAATGATTCAACGCAAAGAACGTTATTCATCGAGAAGTGAACGTGCATTCTGACCTGAGGTCAAGGAGCGAGAGCCTGCTGCAAGAATCAGAGTCACAAGCGTAGCAAGGATACCGTTGAAGGGGATTCCTTTCTCCAATTCGATTGGATCAAGATTCTGCGTCACGTCCATCACCACTGAGAAATCAAAAGTTGGAGAGGCTGCACCAAGGTCGTCCACAACGGTTGCCGAGAACACTTCTGAATCAAGACCACCCACAAGATAAGTATCACAATACGATGCCGAGCCTGGAACCTCAGGAATGCAGGTGAAGGTGAAAGAATGCTGCACTGCACCATCAACGACAACCAAGTGCATGGGATATGGACCATCGACATCCATGATCTTCACCGTAACCAGTGGACCTAGGACCGTTTCTTCGGCACGAACATCCGTGACAAGAGGAGGGTCATTCACTGGTGTTACCTTCAGCACAAGATCGACGGCGGTCGTGCCGTTATCAGATACAAGATTCAAGCTCCATCCCATCACATCCATGTCGTGGTCCTGATCCGTGCGAATGTACACCATATGGTCGACTACCTCAACTACCGCCCCAGTACCTCCTGAGATGACTTCCACCGTCCAGTTCGCACCATCAGGGTGAGTGACAATCGTGTCAAGATCAAGGGTCTCCACCTCATCTTCAGCCAGAACGAGAGTGATGCTCGAAGGCGAAGTGGGCGCATCTGGCATCGCCTCGATGTGAATAGGGATGGTCAGGCTGACCGACGCTGTCGTGCCATCACTGAGACTCATCGACAAGGTCTCTGAACCATAGGCATTCGGTGCCGAAGCGATGAACAGTTCCGAGCCTACCACATCAACAAGCACCAGTTCTCCAAAAGAAGAGGATTCTATCACGAGGGGAATGCCCTCTGGATCGGAGCAGATAGTCCTCAGATCGAAATTGACAGGAGAGGCGTCCTCGATGATGTTCCATACTTCTGGAGGTGTGCACTGAACTGCAGCATCCTTCTCGATGACCTTGATGAGCACATCAGAGGTGATAGTGGTAGGAGTCAGCCCCTCGGTCCTGACAGAGAGACGAAGAGGGTGTTCACCGACCGAGATGTCATCACCCGTATGATTGAGAGACAAAATACCGTCAACAATGGCCGCCTCAACAAGATTGAACGGACCACCAATCCACTCAAACCCGGTAATAGTCATGTTCTGCCCATCGGGGTCCTCTGCAACTTCGATGGCATTGATAGTGGCAGAACCGCGCTGCTCGAGTTCGGATGTGATGTTCTCTATGGGCCGAGTCGGGGCATCAGACCGATCGAAATTGAAGTAGAAAGTATGGGGAATACCATCTACGAGCGCAAGGAGAGTCAATTTGTTCGGACCCGGTGGGAGTATGACTGCAGGACCTGTAACCTCCAGACTGACCTGATTGCTATCAAACCGAGTTGAGAGGGATTGTGAACAGTCGAGGTTTTCGGCTAGGCAATGAGAGATGGAGACATCACCAACGGGAGCATCACCGAGATGAGCAAGGTCGATATCAACATCGATGAAGTCGTCATGATTCAACACCACCTCATAGGGAAGGCGAGTGCTGGAGGACGTCAGTCGGGCCCCAATAATCTTCTCAGAGGTGTAAGAGGATGGGTCCATCGGTTCTGACATCGCATCCGGACGTGCGGTTGCCCTCAACCATCCATCCGCCACTGCACGCCCACTCACCAATTCAGCGAAAGGCACCAGCCTCGACATAGCGTGCTCATGCTGGGCCTCAAGGCTCATCGTCGGTTCTCCATCACCGAACTTGTCGAGAAATGAAGGATCCTCAAGATACTGTACGTGATTGGCACCTAGGACTTTTGCAAGATGATGACCCGTCGATAAGGAAGATAATCTCGAGGATTCAAGAGACGTCACATCTGCCTCCTCATCCATGGTTCCCATGAGATGAATCTCGAATCCAAGAGTTGGTCCAGAAGACGATGACAGACTCAGGGGATCTGGAGGAGCCATCGTACCAAGACCAAAGATGGCTCCTATTCGACGATCAGTGAGTTCGCTTGACTCGAATATAGAGCTGTCCGAAATCGAACAAGCAAGGCCTGCCCCTACACCGTGCCCTGCCAATAGAATATTCTTCGCAAGCGTGATGTTCGCTTCTTCAGCGAGCATTGATTCAGTCCTGTTGACCATGTCAATTAGATCCCGTGCCATCCTCTTTGCAGAGGAACTCTCCGACCAATCAATGAGGATGGCAACAATACCGTTCTCTGCCAGCCCTTTTCCCACCCACTCATAATCTCCTACATCACGTCCATCATCCGCTAAAAATACGACAACTGGAAGCTGGAGGTCACTGCCATCGGTGCCATTGTCCAGTCGAGGATACAAAATCCAGCCATCGTCTACCCACTGAGGTACATCTTGGGCATCAGCTGATTGAACCTCATGAGGAGCAACACCCAGAACGATCTCAACTGGTAGGCTGAGGCTGACAATGAGAAGTACGAGCCAGCGCGAACGCATAGGTCGACCAAACACAACAGAAGGTGTCCTGACATGCACTTCAACCGAGCGGTTCGCTGTGCTCCTACTACCTATGAACACCTGCATTGTCAAGAAATGCGACCGATACCCTAACGTCAACGGGCATCAGAGCCCTGTATATGTCCGATGACCTCACCATTGCGAGAGCGGCGAAGATGCTGCCAATCGATCAAGTGGCTTGGAAGATGGGCCTTGGTATCGAGACCATTCGCCTCTACGGAGATCACATGGCAAAGATTCGATGGCAAGCAATCGAAGAGCGGGTCAATGCACCGCGCGGAGCATTGGTCCTCGTGACCTCATGTAGTCCAACTCCGTTCGGCGAAGGAAAGACGACACAATCAATTGGCTTAGCCCAAGCCCTCAGTTCACTCGGCCGTTCAAGCGCCTGCACGCTTCGAGAACCTTCAATGGGGCCTGTCTTTGGACTCAAAGGTGGAGCTGCAGGCGGGGGACATGCCCAAGTTATCCCAATGGACGAACTCAACCTACATTTCACAGGAGATTTTCATGCAATCAGTGCTGCGCACAATCTTCTGGCAGCTATGATCGATAACCACATCCACCACCGCCTTGAACCTCGACTCGAAATTGGTCGAGTCACATGGCCTCGGGTCGTAGACATGAATGATCGTGCACTGAGGAAGATCGTGGTCGGACTTGGGGGGCCAGAGAATGGAGTAGCACGTGAAACCCGCTTCGACATCACCGCTGCCTCTGAGGTCATGGCCATTCTCTCACTTGCCAACAGCCCCGCAGATTTACGAGAACGACTCGGCCGCATCATTATCGGCGAGGATTTAGAGGGTGGACCAGTCACTGCAGAGGACATAGGTGCTGCCGGCGCCATGGCCCTGCTCCTTCGGGAGGCCATTCAACCAAATCTTATCCAAACATTGGAGCAGACACCTGCCTTCATTCATGGTGGTCCTTTCGCTAATATAGCCCATGGAAATTCTTCAGTGATGGCTGATTTGGCTGCTGTGGCCTGCACAGACATCGTGATCACAGAAGCTGGCTTTGGAGCTGACTTGGGAGCTGAGAAATTTTTCCACATCAAAGTTCCAAGCAGCGACCGACCAGCAGATGCCATTGTGCTCAATGCCACTGTGCGAGCCATGAAACTACATGGCGGTGGATTCTCAACTTCGGCATCTCAGCGTCCCAATAAAGAAGAGATTGAGAGAGAGAATGTCGCTTCTGTCCGTGATGGTGTACGAACGAATCTGACGCGTCACATCCAGAACCTACTCCGATTCGGGCCTCCAGTCATCGTTGCTGTGAACAGATTCGCTTCCGACCACCCCTCCGAGCTCAAGGCGCTGGTCGAAGAGGCTCGAGCCGCAGGAGCACACGATGCGGTCATCAGTGAAGTTCACACCCGCGGCGGAGAGGGTGGACACGACCTAGCCCGGGCAGTCATCGCCGCCACAGAGGAACACATTGCCAATGGACGACCATTCACGCCGATTGTAGCACCAAGAGGAAACATCCTAGAATCTATTGAAACAATCGCCACTGAGATCTATGGAGCAAAAGGCATCAGCATGAGCAAACGTGCTCAAAGGTCACTGGAACGAATCACTACATGGGGTTACGATACCGTCCCTGCATGTATGGCAAAGACGCAATACTCACTCTCACATGACCCGGCACTGCTAGGGGCACCAGAGGAGTTCATCCTCCCTATCGAAGACATACGCCTGAATGCTGGCGCTGGCTTCGCAGTTGTGCTCTGTGGTTCGATAATGACCATGCCAGGTCTTGGAAGGCAACCAGCCGCGAGCGACATGGACCTCGACCCTTCGGGAAAAATCACCGGAGCCTTCGGTTAGTCTATCGTGACCAGCAGGGTGAAGGAGACCATCGACCATGCAACTGGTGAAGGATTCCGGAGAAAGCCTGACGCTCAGGATAAGAAGCATCGATGGACTCTGGGCTCTAGCCACAATGCTGCGAAAAGGGCAACGAATAGGTATGCTCGGTGCGCGTAGAGACACAACAACAGGAAGAAGCGTTACTGAGGATGGGCGATCAAAGGCAGCTGAACGCAGGACCATGAGAATCGAACTGGCTGTCGAACAGATGGAACACCAACCATTCTCAGATCGGCTACGAGTCCATGGCACGATCACAGATGCGCCAATCGATCTTGGAGCCCATCACACACATCTCATCGGTATCGGTGACAAATTGGATGTGTATGACATGGACATGTGGACACAAGATGACAAGGCACTGCTAAGGTCGACCATAGCAGTTGCATCAAGTGGACGCATCATCGTGGTTGTTGTAGAGGCAGATGAAATCACGACACACCTGCTGTCGATGAGCGGATGGAAGGAATTGGATCAACGAACGCTGAGAGGAGGGGGGAAGAGAGCTTCAAACGCAGACAGCGTGCTCTCTGGTTTCATCCACAGCGCTGCAAGTGCACTCATCCAGACGTTGACAGATGATGCCGATATCCATCTACTCGGACCTGGTTCCTCAAAGCAAGCATTGGATCTTGAATTAGGAAGGCTTGGACACCGAGGGAAGAGAACTCTAGTGCCAACAAACTCAGGTGGGCGATCTGCTCTGCACGAATTCCTTTCAGGATCAACAGGTGATCAAGCCATTACCGAACACGCACTTGCTAAAGCAACAATGCTGATGGATGAGTCCCTACAAAGAATCGCCACTGATGGAGCTGTCGCCTATGGCAACGATGCAATCCAGCGTGCGGCAGAAGAGGGAGCGATCGAGACCCTGCTCATTGATACAGAGCACCTGAGAAGAGACCCTGAAACTGCTGAACTCAGTGATCTTGTTCGGACTGCAGGGGGTGAAGTCGTGCAATGTCCATCTCATCATGATGCTAGCGCTGAATTACTCGGATTAGGGGGATGTATCGCACTACTGCGGTGGCGAATCAACGCCTAGCGCACCCACAGATCTCCAACAGAAGGCATTCGAACATACCCCGTATATGCTCCCTTTCTGTGATCACTTCGCTCTCGCATCCAGTTGGATTTGACATGGTCGGCAGAAGCATTCCTCTCATCACGAGGGAGATGAGTGACATCTGGAAGAGGACCATTCCTCTTCGCACCCTCAATCATTTTGATTCGAGATGTAGCAACGAAATCGGGGCGGGAAGGACCTTGGTCACTTGTGGCATCAATGCTACCAGCAACCGAATTCTGAGCCATGAGCTCAGTGCGATCAATGTTCCCGAAGCCCCTTTTACCAGAGGGTCCCGGTGTGTAGATAGGGGGTCTTGGTGGCATCTTCATCTCCTCGGGATGACCTCCCAGACTCTCTCTAAACTGATCTGAAAAACTACTCATGTGAATTCACCTAATGCTTGATGACCTCATCCGGGTCTTCATCATCTTCAATGCTAAATTCACCCTGATCTGAGGGGAAGACCAAATCCAGCATAGCAGCCTCTTCAGCATCAATGAAACCATCATCGAGGACTGCCAGGACCTCTTGGCGCTTTTCCTTGCTCAGGTCAAGATGATCCATAGCTCTGGTAATGATGCGCATCTCAGTGTCGTTAGGTATGCAACGCTGGTCCTTGTGGGCAACATCAAAGGCTGCTCGTGCTGCAACGAGATAGGCTTCTGTCTCTGTAATGGCAAGTTCACTCATGTACCGAGTGATCGTCTTCTGCTCAGCGCGAGAGAAACTACCATCCTCCAAGGCCTCCTGATAGATTTCTCGTAATGAGCGGACACGTTCCTGCATCAACACTGCAATCGGACGTGTTGGTTCTACATTCTCAAACACGATTTTGATGATGACGGTCACTGGAGCAGACAGAATCATTCCTATCGGGCCCCAGATCAAACCACCATAAGCAAAAGCCAGTAGCAACAAGACCGGACTGACATCGAGTTTGTTCCCTGTCCACTTGGTCTCAATAACTGAACCCCAAAGTTGCTGGTTGATAGCAATCAGAGAGGTGACGACTAGGCCGGAGACCAGCTGATTAACCTCGATGACGAAGAAGAAATTGCCCGGCACTAGGAATGAAAGAAGAATGGGAGGAACCGAAGCCACCAAGGATCCAACATATGGGACGTAATTGAACAAGAAAGCGATCAGACCCCAAACGAACCAAAGAGGGACACCGAACAGCAAGCATATGGCACTGGTACATATTCCGGTTCCAAGGCTGACGTTAGTCTTGGTTCCAAGATAGGCATTGATACTCGTCTCGATCTGCTTTGAGACAGCCACAACTTGGCGGGCACGCTGAGAAGGAAAGGCCCTAGCTACGCGAGCTTCAAGCAAAGGCACCTCATAGATGATAAAAGCAAGAAAGAGTATCATGGTCAAGGTGGAGAACACTGCGCCACCTGCTGCTCCGATGAAGTTTGCCTGCATGGAAGGAGTGATGATCTTGTCCAGCGAATTATAATCGCTAATGTTGATTACACCTTGATCACTAGCCCAAGTCACAATACCTTCGAAATTCTCAGTCAACTCGTTCCGAGCCGCATCATCAGAGAGCCATGACTGAACATTCCATATGGCTGCAACAAAGACCAGACTAACAACCAGTACAAAACCAATCACTGCGAAGAAGTAACTGGAACCCATGCCAAACCCAGTCCGCCCGTGCATCCATTTGGCAACCGGCTTGAGAATGAAATAGACTAGAACCGCCATCAGAAAGGGTTGGAATACTTCAGCGAGGGCATCAAGTGCGACGCCAATCACAAAGAGAATGACCGCAACATTAGCAATCACTGGGACACGCTGCTTCAGAAGAGATTGCATCTCATCAGAGAAGAAGGAACCATCAAGACTGAGGTACTCTTTTTTGGCGCCCCCTCGCGTCGCAGATTCATCGGGCATGATTCAAGCAGAACCGTTTCGCCTATCAAGGATGTTCTTGACGAGGAAGCATGAGCAAAGAGCACGGAGACCCGCAAATGTGGTCAGCAATGGGGGGCGAATGTACGATTGAGGAGCCATTCTCATCAGAGCACGGGGGCATGTTCGTTGGATTCTCCTCCACAACTTCAACAGGCCAGTGGCCGAAAGAGGAGGGAATTACAATTCATAGCGATTCAAGATGGTTCCACGCCTATGCCTTTGGAACAACGATTCAGGAGATACCCCTCGAACCTCCCTCATCGTTCGATAAGTGGATGATGAAATCAGTGCGCAGGATACGTGGAGGTCCCTCACTTGAGTGGACCTCATGTTGGCAGCACTTAGATGAAGAGAGACTGCTCAACGCTAGGGCGAGGTCTAAGGATCTGGCCAAGGCAATCGGATCCGAGCGCAGGGATCACGTGGTTGACCTCATCAGACATGACTGGGCCGAACAGAAACGGTGTGCTGGCAATCTCAGAATCCACGGTATCATTGATCTGGCAATCGAGCAAGGAATTCTTCGCGCTGCCCGCCACCAACCGTGGGAGGAGGGGTGCCTGCTCGTCTTCCTAGGGACACAAGATGATGGTGAATTCACCTCTGTGCTTGCAGAACTCGATTCGCTCGTTATTGAGCACATCTGAACTCCCAAACTGAGTGTTCAACCAACTTCTGCAACCCAGCCTCTGATGGCTTGACGCTGAGAAGCAGTGACTCGATGCCCATGATCAGTAAGTGTGGTGGACACACTCCATCCATGCGCCAGAAGCACGTCGAGAACCATCTCAGCCTCTGCAAATGGGACTCGAAGGTCTTGTCTTCCATGACAGATCATCGCACGTGCTGGAACAATATCGATGAGACTCTCCTCAAGCATCTCACGTGGCCATGGTGAGCGACCTGACATGAAGAGGAGATCAATAGCACGGTGTTCAGCAACTCGAGTCACCAAAGCAAGTGCTGTGGCAGCTCCTTGAGAAAAGCCACCGACAACAACGTGTTGAGCATCATTCACCTGACTAGCAAGCGTCTGTATCGAAAAATCTGCTTCAAGGAGTTGTTCATCATCAAGCATCTCAGCAGGTTCACCGACCCTCCTCCACCAAGCTCGAGAGGCCTCTGAAGCCAAAGCGTATGGTCCATCAGGCGCCTCTACCGTCCATTCGGTACCAAAGACCTCTGAAGCAAGATTAAGGATAGATGAACCGTTTCCCGAATATCCGTGAAGAAGGAGCGCACTGCGACGCTCCAGCATAACGTTCCCGTTCCACAGTCTTGGTTAGCCCCAAACAGTTGCCAGCACAGGGGCGATAACAAGGGCGACGATTGACATGAGCTTGATCAAGATATTGAGTGCGGGACCACTCGTATCCTTGAATGGATCACCAATCGTATCACCGACAACAGCAGCCTTGTGAGCTTCACCGCCTTTCGACTCCCCATCAACATGGCCTTGCTCGATCGCTTTCTTGGCATTGTCCCAAGCGCCACCTGCATTGGCCATGAACAGAGCCATCAAGACACCTGTCACGGTACCTCCTGCAAGCAGGCCTCCAAGGGCAGCTGGACCTAGCACAAAACCGACGACAACAGGAGCAATCACTGCCACAAGACCAGGAGCAATCATCTCCCGAAGAGCGGCTTTGGTAGAGATGTCGACACAACGCGCGCTGTCCGGATAAGTCACACCATCAGCTTCGATGGTCAGGGGCCACGACGTGACGTCATCGACGTCACCTCCGAAGTCATCATCCTTTGACAAAGCTCCACGCATGATGGCAAACTGCCGCCTAATCTCTTCGACCATGTCGCCAGCTGCCTTACCAACACTGGTCATCGTCATCGACGCGACAAGGAAGGGTAGCGCACCACCAATAAGAAGACCAATAACAAGGTCTGGATTATCGAGGCTCATTGTGAAATCTGGCATTTTAGCAGATATTGCAGACCTGTAAGCCGCGAAGAGGGCGAGGGCAGTCAATGCTGCTGAACCTATGGCGAATCCCTTGCCGATGGCTGCAGTCGTATTTCCTATCGAATCCAAACCATCTGTGATCTCGCGCACTTCACTGCCAAGTTCACTCATCTCAGCAATGCCACCGGCATTGTCAGCGACAGGCCCGTAAGCATCAACGGTCATGGTCACACCAACTGTAGCGAGCATACCAAGAGCTGCAAGAGCGATCCCATAGAGCCCAAAGGAGCCTCCTCCTAAAGATTCGTAGGCGACATAGATGCCTACAGAGATGAAGAGAATGGGGATCACCACGCTCTGCATACCAACAGACAGACCTGCTATCGCATTGGTTGCAGGGCCAGTTTTTGACATCTCACCGATGTGAGGAACCGAACGGACCTTCAGTCCAAGAACTGGGTCGAGACCCGTGTAGAATTCTGTAGAAAGACCGATGCAGATGCCAACCACAGAGCCAATGAAGACTGCATGCATCGGTACAATTGACATCCCGAGCAGATACAAAATTCCATATCCAGACAGGATGAACAAGCCAGCTCCAATGAAGGTCGTATTCCTGAGTGCAGCTGCAGGGTCTCCGCCTTTGAGCAGATACATCGAGAACACACCAACGATGCTCGATACCAGACCAATTGCTGCAAGCATCACAGGTAGCACAATCAGTTCAGTCGTCGTAAAATTAGTGACATCAGCCTCGGTGAGCGTCGCACCAATAACCATGCCCGCAATCATCGAACCAACGAAGGACTCGAAGATATCGGCACCCATCCCAGCGACATCGCCAACGTTGTCACCTACATTGTCAGCAATGACTCCAGGATTGCGAGGGTCATCCTCGGGGATGCCTGCTTCCACCTTACCAACAAGGTCGGCGCCGACGTCAGCGGCTTTGGTGTAGATGCCACCTCCAACTCTGGCGAACAAAGCGATGCTGGAGGCACCCATTCCAAAACCTGCGATGATCGAGACATTGTCAACACTACCGAACATAATGTACATGATCGAGATACCAAGCAGGCCAAGGCCCGCAACAGACAATCCCATAACCGCACCACCATTGTAGGATACCTCAAGTGCTGCAGCTTGAGGATCATCTCCTGAGGCAGCCATGGCTGTTCTTCCATTGGCTAATGTTGCTGCTCGCATGCCGATGTATCCTGCTACGACCGAACAAGCAGCACCAAGGAGGAAGGCGAACGGAGTCATTGGTTCAAGACCAATTTCTGCCAAACTACCTACATAGAGCAGAATCGCCATAACGAGCACGAATATGACAAGAACACGATACTCAGCCCGGAGAAAGGCCATCGCACCTGAGCGAATCTCTCGCGTGATTTTGGCAACTTTTTCATTGGGAATTGGAATCATGCTGAGGCGTCTGAGAAGGATGAAGGCAATCACAAGGCTAGCTGTGCCGAGAATCACTCCGAGGTTGCCGATTTGGGTTGCAGTCTCTTGGTCCATATCTGCATCGGGTGACCGAGAGGACTTTACAATTATGTGTTAATAATGCCAACGAGAGCAATCTCTTGCTCAGTCATCTGATGGCGTCCATTCCAATACACCTGATTCTGAAATGGAGGATTTACTAGAATCACTACTGGGTTCAAAACCAGCGAGGGGAAGTGAGCGAGACCGTACTAGTTTGACTTCGGTTCGGGGGTACATGGATACAGATGAGGAATCAGCAACTTTTGCGGCTGCATGTCTCTTCCTACGATCTTTTCGCGATTCCTTGAATGGTGTATGCGCCCCAGGCAGACGACTATGACGACTACGCCGAGCCACAAGTGATAGAATCAGCAATAACAGGACACCGATAGAGAATCCTGCAATCCTCTGTTCGAGGTCAAATTTCTTGAACTCCCCACCTGCAGCTTCCACAAGATCAGTGGCCCCGCCAAGAGCATCATCGACTGCATCATCAACAAGAGCAGCACCTGGAGAAGAATTCACCTCCTGAGGGCGAATAGGGATAGTGATGTTTCGTATCTCAAGACCATCTACCCCAAAGACAACCACTCTGAAAGTATCCGCAACGGTTTGGGGTGCCGAGATACTGATGAGAAGGTCTGAGTGATCGCTGGAGGATCCAGAGGGCAGGAGGTGGAGTGAGCCATTGAATGGTGTAACGAGGATGGAATCGCTGACATTCGCCTCTACAGTCAGATAGAGGTGCTGCGGCGTGGGATTGCCAATACTGCACGTTACAGTGGCGTTCAGACCTGCATCAAGATAGAGGGTCGAAGGTGAGCATCCAAGGGTCAGAACGGCAACGTGCTTAGACTGGACTTGGGGCCAGTAATCAACCTGAGTAGCTCCTTGGGCCGAGGAATCACCCCAGCCATCATTGTCATGGTCGGCATGCTGAGTAGGATTGCGCCAGAACATATCTGCACCATCCTCACTAGTCCAGCCATCGCTAGGATCAGACCAGCCATCCTCATCATAATCCGGACATCCATGACGATCCTCTGTCGAAGCACCAAAGACGTTCGGGCAATCATCTTGTTCATCGGCAAATCCGTCGCCATCGGCATCGGGACCTGCAGCGGTTACAACAGGAATTAAACAGAGGATAAGAAAGGCCACAATGGTGGTGATTCTGCCTGCATTCATGCTGGCTTGCCTCCGGCCGAAGAGTCTGTGGACATCTCGACCTCAGCAGCCTCCTGTTCGAGTTTATCATCGATGAATCGTTGCATGTAAGGTGGCAATTCACCATTCACGAAGATGATGTCCTCAACTCCTTCGATCTGCTTCAAACTGTAGTATATCTGCATCGCCGTCATTGGTGTCGAAGAACAACCAGTGCAGCCGCCCTCAAGAGATAGCATGATGACGCCATCATCAGTTGAGATAACATTGACGACACCATCGTGAGCGTCGAGCACCGCCTGAACAGGCCCGACATGCTTGAGGATCATCTCCACATCAATGGACATGCGCAACTGCACCCATCCTCGGCATTCAAACCCTTGCCCATGTATCTTCAAGAAGACATGAAGAACAACATGAACCACCGTTCACCATGGATATCGTTGTTCTGACCGGAGCGGGAATCTCCGCCGAGTCTGGACTACGTACATTTCGTGATTCAGGAGGCCTATGGGAAAATCATCGAATCGAAGACGTTGCAACATATTCGGCTTGGGCTTCTCATCCCGAGATGGTATGGAGATTCTATCAGGCTCGACGCAGGCAGTTATTGGAGGTTCAACCGAATCCTGCACATCATGCCCTTCATCAACTTGAGATAATTCAGAATTCAGGACACTTCACTCTCATCACTCAGAATGTCGACAACCTACACGAGCGTGCAGGTTCAAGCAATCTGATTCACATGCACGGTGAATTGTGTCGATTACGTTGTGAGAAGTGTGAATACATAGCGGAGATGATGGCGCCAGAACACCTACAAGAAGCATTTGTCTGTTGTCCTGAATGTAAATGTGAACGCATGCGACCTCATATTGTCTGGTTCGGAGAGATGCCACTTCAAATGCATCTAATCGACGCTGCTGTTCGGTCTGCAGACCTATTTCTGGTTATTGGAAGCAGCGGCCATGTATATCCTGCTGCGGGTCTGCTCGACATAGCCTCATCATATGGTGCACGTTGTGTGGGAATCAACCTTGAGCCACCACAGAATGTCGGGCTCTTCGATGAATTTCTACAAGGTAAAGCAGGGGATTTATTGCCAGAGTACGTTTCAAGCCTACAGAAAATGATGGAGGAATGATTCATTCTGATTCATCGTTTTGTCTCATCCTACGAATTGAATGAGGATTCGCCCCCTGTGAGATTTGTTCTCCACGCAGATTCAGGCGTGCGGCCACAGCCAGCATGAGACAAATCACGGCGAGAGGAAGGAGAATGGTCTTTGAGGACCAGAGCGTTCCACCTGAGCGCTCGATGAGGATGAGAAGAATGGCATCAATGATGAAGAGGAACGAGAGGAGATTCTGCATTCTCAACTCCAGTGCTGGACGGCGTGAGGTCACACTGATGAGTGTGAAGGCAATGACTGTCAGGCTGCATGTGATCGAGGTGACCTGAGCCAGTACACCATCCATACCTCTCCGCAGATGTTCAGACGTATGCTGTTTTTCATCTGAGATGTTAGGCACAGGCCTATGAGCCATCCTCATTGTGCAGGTCCATGGTAGGAGGTATTCGCGCTCTGCCGTCCCCGAGACGAACCGAACCACCTTATTTCACCCGCACCCAGATTGCCGCTGCTCTCGACCACGTCGCAGTCCTGCTTGAGCTGAAAGGTGCCAATCCATTTCGAGTCCGAGCCTACCAGAATGCTGCAAGGACGTTGGGCAGCCAACCAATCGATCTGTGGTCTCATTGTGAAGATGGCACACTTGAATCAATCAAGGGTATCGGAAAGAATCTAGCTGCTGCCATCGCAGATGTGCTCGAATGTGGGGATTGGGGTGACTGGCAAGACCTGCATATTTCCACGCCGCATGGACTGTTGGAAATGCTTGAGATACCTGGGATGGGGCCTAAACGAGTGAAAATCCTCCATGAGGAGTTAGATATCGACGGACTTGGGGTTCTTCGTGGAGCATGCGAAGCAGGAGATGTAGCGAAACTCAAGGGATTCGGAAAGGTAAGTGAAGCGAAGATACTGCTGGGCATCGACCTGCTATCGCGGTACCGTGCTCGTCGCCGCCTCAATGTAGGACTCGCTTATGGACAAGCATTCAAACGTCTGATCTCTCAAATAGAGGGAGTCGATAGAGCCCAGATAGCCGGTTCATTACGACGACGGCGCGAAACAGTAGGAGATCTCGACATCGTTGCAGAGGTAAAAACTGAGCATACCGCGATAGTAGCCGAGAAGATCACCTCACTTCCCGGAGTAATCGAAGTGAAGGGTGCTGGTTCAAGCAAAGTGAGTGTGGTTCTGTCTGCGAATATTCTCATTGAGGGATTCAATCTAGGACATCTCGATGCGAACGTCAACGATGCAATAGGTGGTGAGGAGTACGAAGAACTCGAAGCCACAGGCACCATCGATGCCCAAATCAGGATGGTCCCCTCACACCAATTCGCCTATACCCTCGCATACTTCACTGGATCAAAAGAACACAACATCCGGATGCGGCAGTTAGCCATCGAACTGGGATTGCGCCTCAATGAATTTGGACTCATCCCAGAGACATTAGCGGGCGATATGAAGGGAGAGGATGCTGCTGTCCACTCACTGCACGCCACTAGTGAAGAGGAGATCCATCGCCATCTAGGACTTGATTGGATTCCACCTGAACTGCGAGAGGACAGGGGGGAGATCAAAGCTGCCCAACAGGGAAGATTGCCTAATCTGGTTGAGGAGGATGATCTGAAAGGAGCATTTCACAACCATACTCTCCTATCAGATGGCAGTGCTGACCTTGAAGCAATGGCAACGGCTGCCATGGAGCGAGGTTGGACCTACCTCGGTATCTCGGATCATTCAGTCTCTCTGAAAGTGGCACGAGGTGCTTCAGTCGAGGCACTGACGTTACAGGGAGAGCAGATTGCGGCATTGAACCAAAGTTGGGAGGAACAAAGCATTGATTTCCGACTCTTTCATGGTGCAGAGGTCGACATCCACGCCGATGGACAACTCGACTACGAAGACGAGGTTCTGAAGGGACTCGACCACGTCATCGCCTCAGTTCATCAACCTCTCAGCGTATGGCGTGATCGTGATGAAGGGGAGAACACAGAGATTCTCCTCGATGTACTCGAACATCCTGCGATCACTATGATTGGACATCCGACTGGACGTATCCTACAAGGTCGTGAGGGTTATCCTATCAATTCCTACGAGATCATCGACAAGATGGCTGAGAAGAAGAGGGCAGGGAGAGCGATTGCTGTCGAACTTAATGCATCCCCATACAGACTCGATACCGACTGGCGCGAACTCACCCACGCCAAACAGCAAGGCGTTCCTGTATCAGTTGCCCCGGATGCTCATTCAGTCGAGGGTCTTGCAGACGTACGTTACGGAATAGCTGTTGGTCGCAAGGCTTGGCTTGAGGCAAAAGACGTGCTCAACGCCTATACTCTGGCTGAACTCGATTCCTTCGGACTACAACCAAGCATAGCTTGAGAGCCTTCAGAGAGGTTTTTCTCACACTCCAAGGTCGTTCGATTCATGGGCATGCTCAGGACCTCAGGATTTCTCATCGTCCTGATGCCAATGACTCTGATTCTCTCCCTGCTACTCTGGGTCGTTGTTGGACAGCCAAACGACGACGGTCCTCTCTACTATGCAGTCTGCTACTTTCCACCTGCAGCATGCATAGGGTTCAGTGCATTCATTGGTTTTCAGGACCCACCCCTGAATTCCGACGACTGAATCAAAGATGAACAAGCAATCTTTCATGACTACAAGCCCCACCCAAGGAACATGTCCGTAGAGAAGATTGACTTGGAGCCTGGGAACGAAGTTCCAGAGTTTGAAGCCAAAGATGAGTCGGGAGAATTATTCAGTTCATCCACTCTACAAGGTCAACGCTACGTGCTCTACTTTTACCCAAAGGATAACACGCCCGGATGCACAACACAGGCCTGTGATTTCAGAGACAACATCGCTTTGCTCAAGAGGACTGGAATCAATGTCTTCGGAATCTCGAAAGATAGTGCCGCAAGCCATGCAAAGTTCAAGTCGAAATTCGACCTCTCCTTTCCCCTGTTGGTCGATGAAAATCTGACCTTGCAGAAGGCATTCGGTGTATGGCGCGAGAAGAAGAACTACGGCAAGACGTACATGGGTACCGTCCGTTCCACCTTCGTCGTCGCCGCCGATGGCACCCTTGAATGGGTTGGTTACAATGTACGAGCCAAAGGTCATGTCGAGCGTCTGATGAATGATCTCGATGTCGGTGCCTGAGCATGAAAGATGAGCAGACAAGACAGACTGTTGCCCAATTTCTGCGAGCATGCGTGACTTATGCCGAAGATTCCATCGAACGAAAGCGGGCCCGAGGAGATTCAGAAGAAGTGATCACCCCTTGGTTGACCTATGCTGCATTCACCAGACACAGCATCATTGAAGTGGAATCGGGTTCATTGGATCATTGGCTCGCAGCAATGCACAATCCAACATTTCGTCCCACCCCATCATCGAAAGACTCCGTCAAGGGGCATGACGAAATTGTGGAGATAATGGTCGGTCCAGCAAGTGTGAGCCAAGCACTGCGCAGTACACCAGTATATCTAGTCGGAACAACGCATGAGGAAGTTGCGAATGTGAGTGCGATCACCTCAATCATGCCAGTCTCTCTCAGTCCACCACTATTAGCAATGAGCATCGGTTGCCGAGAGGGCGAACATACAAGGGATACTATTCGAAACGCCGAACGAGGTTCGACTGTGAGAATCATGAGGTTACCTTCTACTCTTGCCGCTTGTGAAGATATTCTTACTGCTGCAGAGCCGTTGCCACCAGAACACTCCGAATGGGTAGAGATGAAGGTTGAACCAAGAGACCTTTCTGGAGAAGCGATTCACCCCCATGCCACTGACATCATCGATTGTGTCGTAAAGGAGATTCTTGCACTCCCCCAACGCAGTGCGCGGTTAGTACTACTCGAGCCCACCAACATCTGGGGAGTCCCAAAGATGAGAGATGACCCAGGACCTCTGGTCGAAGGCAATAGCATCAGGCTGCGGCCAAGTCAAGCAGGAGAAATTCAATGGCGCAACGATGACATGGAAGGGTAAATCATCCTTCTATGGAAAGTGGAGTAAGAGGATTCCCAAGCTGATGATCCTGTGCATCAACGACTACACCTGCCCCAGGAATGAGAAGTAATTCCTGCTCATCATCGATTACATAGACGGGAACTGAAAGTTCTTCCGAGAACTTCACCAGTTCACGACGAGCAGAGTCAAGCAATGAGTCGATCTGGCGCATGCCTGTCAAATCAAGGAGGATCAAGTCACCTCCAGCAAGCCATGGTCGCATTACATCAAGATCCAGGGGATTCTTCTTCGACAGACTGAGATGGTGGATGGTACGCCCCTCATCAGAGGATTCAAGCCGCGTCCATCGCGAGTCACCAAGGTCATGAATGGGCCATCCATCTGGCGTTCGATGACCACTGTGCTGGGCCCATGAAGAGCGCAGGTAGGACCGCTCGTCATCCGACATAGTCTCTATGGGAAGTGTCGCATTAACACCGGGATCTTTCTTCGCAGGTCGGGATTGAGAGGTTCCAGACCGGGCAGGTTTGAGCGGGTCAGGCACAGGCAGGCCGATCAAGTTCCAGAATCCGCCCATCTACAACCCTCACAGTTCATCCAAGTCAATCATTGGAGCTGGTTCTTGCTGAGCGGCGGGTGGCCAACCAGCAGAACCGGAACCCCATTGTTCGTGTTGCTGCGGTATTTGCTGGGTCCCTGGCATCTGAAATGAGGCAGGGGGGCCACCTGAGGGTCGTCGTGTCGTGACATCCTCTGACCACTCACCTGAAGCATCAGTGACGATCGGCGATTCCTTGCCTAATTTGCCAAGAAGGAAAACAAGAACTATCAAGCCAATGATAGCCAACGAAGCAATACCAATGAACGACGGATCGATGCTACCGTCATCACCAGTCACGATTGAAGCAAGGCCTTGTCGCTCAACTGCCTCAATGGTATAGGTATAATCAATGGACGATGAGGCACCATCTGGATCCACTACGACCAGACGTATTGTTCCCTGTCCGATTGCGCTGGACTGCAGACGAATGATAGAAGTGCTCTCATCCCAATCATCATCCGGAACTCCATTGCCATCTGTGTCTACGAGCAAATTGGTATCCCACTTATACTTCATACCCAACAGATCATCGGCTGAATCCGAAACGATGGCCTCAAGGCTGAGAATCTCGCCAACCTTGGCGACTCCAATCTCTGGTGAGATGCTGACGACAGGAGCCTTGTTACGAACGTAGATCTCGATCGAAGCCATTGTCTCAGCACCATCACTATCCACTGCTCTGATCGTCACATTCCTATACCCGCTCTTGTTTGATGTATAGGGCACGCGGACGATTCCATCCTGACCGCGCTCACCCTCGACATCACAATCGTTCGTTGGGAGAAGATCTGCATCATTCGAGGAATCTTGTGTCAAATCAAGGTCCCAACAAATCGACAAGGTCCCATCATCTGTCATCGTGTCCGAGACATTGGCTTCCAGCATCTCAGATGTTCCTTCTGCAACGCTGATGAATGGAGTCAGAACATCGATGACTGGAGCGCTGTTGTAGACATCGATGGTTCCCAATCGAGTGGCAGATCCTTCCTCGTCAGAGACTTCCAAAAACACATCATAAAGTCCAGAAAGAGTAGGAGTCCAATGACGACTGGCACCTACGAGCACCGTGGCATTACCATCAGGACCTGTGATTTGCCAATGCACTTGCAAATTGTCAAGGTCACTGGGGGTATCCATTGCCGACCCTTTGAGAATTATCTGTTGATCCTTAGCGACCGGCCATGATCCCACTTCTGTCGGCTCGATTACAATCCCATCATTCGTAGTCACCTCAATGACAGGATTGCGCGGAACGGCGTTATCTACATTAATGTCCAAAGTGACACGGGTCAACGCCCCGTCCTCATCGGAAATTGATGCTGAGACCTGATGAGGGCCCTCATCTAGAGGAATGAAGGAACAAGAATAGGTCTTGGAATCAAGACAGGTCAATACCGAACCATCGGGCGTCTCGACGGACCAATCAGCATTCACAATCGGTTCTCGTTCAGGCAAAGTATCGATGTCTGCAACATCTATCAGATCGACTCGAACACCTTTCAAGGCCACTGCACGGGTGAGGTTAGCAAGCAGAGTACCGCTCGGAGGACGGTTGAGGACCTCAACAGTAAGTGGTATGACGATCTTATCCTTCTCATCGTCGATACCGATGAAGCGGACATTCCACTCACCGTCATCAGTCCAGTTCCAATCCAACTCACATGTGGGAGATTCAAAGGTCGTGTTGAGAATCTCACCATACTCGGGATAGAATACATGCCAAAAGCACCGCATCGAGCCACCATCTGGATCTCCATATTCGATGGGCCGAATCGTGATGTTCTCGTAGGTTTGCACAGGTGGAGGTTGACCAACATTGGCGGCGGGCAACGCCCCAATCGTGATATTTGTGAATGCGAAATTATTCTCTGCAACCATGTCAGCCTGCGGGTCACTTGGTGAAAAGAGAAACTCAATCCCAAAATCCTCTCGCTGACCACTGCTTGGCTCAGGCAGTGTGAAGTCGAGGGAAACAAAATACGTCATCTCAGTCTGTAGGGAAGGGACTGCGACTGTGTCGTCCGTGCCGTTAGAGAACGTGCTCAGAATCGACCCCCCTGCATTGGCCACCAAACCGAGATTGCGCACTGGAATCTCAAGACGAATGGTGTCGCCAGGGATGCCGGCGAATGGGATGGCAAGCTCATTGAGACTCTGCTCAACGCCATCCCGAATACGATGTCCAATAATGCCCTCGGCCCACAGGCCTATATCTCGGTCGACAAGACCTTCGACGGTTGTGACCGTCGCCACATCAACCCACTCACGAGAGGCCGCCCACGCAACAATGCCGAACGAACCTATATCGAAACTCGTCACGGAGTCATCTGGATTTGGTGTAGTAGTAATCGTCGTCGTGGCCGAACCTGTTCCATCTGTCACCAATGAAATGGTCTGACCTGTCTCCTCATGCCGAACCTCAAGGTTCAGTCCACCCAATGGTGAGCCACCGGTATCGGTTGCCATGACCGTTACATCTAGCATCCCATTCGGCGAGAAGCGAGGATAGGCCAATGTCACTTCAAGACCTCCATCCCGCTGACCTGCTGAAGCCGAAGGGACCGAGCCAAGAGATTGAGATGGTGTGAAGGTCTTCAGTCGGAAATCGAGACGGAGCCCGAATGTCTCTTGCCAGTTCCAAGCCATGTTCTTCGCCTCAGGACACCACCATTCGAATGATTCAGGGTCCTGTGTTGTGACATTGAACTCAGTGATGTTGTAGGCATTGTCGCAGCCTGTGTAAGCAGTCCCCGTAGGAGGAGGAGCTGAACCTTGGCTGACGACGAGGAAGGTACGATTGGTGGTCTCAGTGGTCGTTTCATCGGTCACGATGTCCTGAAGATCGTCGGCATCGGTCTCGATCTGTAGGCGCTGTTCGGTCGTCACTGTGAGGTTATGCCGCTCGCCGATGTTCAATGGGAAATCGTAGCCTTCAACGGCGGGGTCATAGTTCGAAGTGACGATGACACGCACTTCACGTACTGCAAAGCCTATTCCACAGAGATTGTAACCACAGAACTCGATGTCAATCGTCAATTTGTTCTCAATATCTGCTAGATCAGAGACACGCAGAATCTCTTCTGCCTGCATATCTGCTTTGAGGCGACCATTGATGCCTTGTAGTCGAGCACCGTTGTCTCCGCTATCATAAGAAGCAGTATACGCACGTTCATAGACAAGAGTATCGACTCCATCGACGTCCATCGTATCGATGCCATCAATCCACATGAATGAATCACCATACAACGTGCGCATCTGAGAGTCCTGAAGACCGAACTCTTCGACAAGCCCGGCCGCGTCGAAGATACTGCTGTACACCCACTGATCACCGACTCGCCATTCGGGAGCATCGATGGGGACATGATCGGCAGCTCGCCCGTCTGTGGTAGCTAAAGAAGAAGAGGAGGTTTCGGCAGCAGCCAATGCGAGCATCGATGGGCCAAAGAGAAGGAGAGAGAGAAAAATGGGGCGTGATAGAGACTTGGACCCCGAGCGCGCTTGCACCACACTTCGCAGGTTGGGTTCTCCCACTTCAATCAACGCCCTAAGTGATGGCGTGTGAGTGAATCAGAGCAGATCGGCCAATTCATCCTTGATGATCTCGACGGCCTCCCATATTTCTTCAACCGCACGAGCTCCAGTAATGACCATCTTTCCGCTACCAAATATCAAGCAGACGACACGGGGGTAGTCCAGACGATATATGAGTCCGGGGAATTGCTCTGGTTCATATTCGACCTTATCGAATGGAAGATGGAAGGTCAGATGGTTGAGATTCAACTTCCGCGGCATTCCAGCCAAAGGATCCCCTTCTTTCATCCACCTGAGATCACTTTCATCATCATCATCAGCGGGGATTCGAATAACACCAGGTGATTCCTCGAAGACGTTGATATCGGGGTAGTCTCGCTCAGCAGTACCATCGTAGTCCTCAGGATAATGTAGAGCGTAGGTCGCCACCATATTCTGAACTTCAATCTCAACGTCGCCCGAACGACTGTCCTCCCAAACATGGCGCGTATTTCCCTTCTCATCTTTTCTGGTCGCTTCAGACAGCGACCAGGTTGTTATCCCAGCATTACGGAGGTCACCAATCATACGCTCGATACCTTCGTAGATATTCTCAGAATTCTTGCCACCTGTGCACACCGCTCGCCCTGAACGGAACATCAGAATCGCAAGCTTGGGGTCCTTCACACGATAAACAACACCAGGGAACTGCTCCGGCTCATACTCGCAGTTGAGTTGAATGGCAATATCCGGAAGATTGAGTTCTTCAGCAACCCGGGTCGAAGCGACCACATTCACGACAGTGAGTCTGTTGACGTCATCCATGAGACGAGGCGGTTGGCCGAGTATATAAAGGCTTGACGCTCAAATAACGCGTAATCCCTCGCCACCGAGACTTGCTTCAAACCATGGGAGATTCATGTTATTCAATACCTCAGCGAGTCCGTCTTCATCCTCTGGAATCAAGATGACATGCCCTCCACCACCTGCACCGGTCAATTTCCCACCCCGGACGAATGGCCTCACATTCTCAAGACAGCTATCGATGATCTCAGTCGAAGCACCAATTGTACGAAGGCAAACCTGTTGATCATCCATGATACGCCCTATGGTGTCAACATCATTTTCGAGAAATGCTTGGATGCCAGCAACTCCAAGGTCTGACATCAGATTCATTGCATCACTCGCCTCGGAATGCCCTACAACGCGCTCATTCACCGTTTCTACCATCTCCGATGTGCTCGGTGCAGGCCCTGTGTCAACGAACCAACATGAAAGGGGTTCACCATCCCACCGAAGTTGATGGAGATCCCAGACCTGAACTTCTTTGTCCACACAAAGGGTACGTTGTGCTAGGTGTGGAAGGGCATGAATGTCGGGAGGATTGATGACGATGAAGCCGCCAAGTGTAGAGGCTGAAGTGTCGGTCGGACTTGCTCGACCACGCTGAGTCTCAGCCTCAGCCACATGAGCTAACCGCATCACTTCCTCAAGCACGACTGCATCACTCCCTTGAACCAAGGTCCATGTTTCGTCTGGAGCATAGAGGGGGGGGTCATCGAAGGGACCCATCCCAAATACGGCGGCGTCTGTCGAAAAGCCACTCCCCCACTCATCCCCACGTCGCCAGCGTCCAAGACATGCTCGCAATGCTGCAGAAGCAGCAACGCAAAGTGCAGCAGATGAGCCCAGACCTCCTGACATCGGTACCTCGCTGTCAATCTCAAGGGTCAGAGGAGGCGACCACTGTGGACAGAGTCGGCGAAACAACGAACTGAGGTGCGGCATGAGCAAAGGGTCGAACGGGTGGCCGTCGACAAGCCAAGGACCGAGGGTGGGACGACACCTGACCGTCGTGCGACGATCGATCACAGCCACAACAGCAGGAGCGCCTCGCACAACAGCGTGTTCTCCAAAGATAATCGCCTTGCCAGGGGCAGATGCTGTCGAAGGGGTGGCGGGCAGCATCAAAGGCGACCACATCACTCGCATCCTTCAAGCCCACGCACCCTGTGGATGAAGGAACGGTGCCTTCAAACCGAACTCTCCATTCGTGACAGATAATGAGCGAGGAGGCTGATTTCGATGTCATCATCATCGGAGGTGGTATGGCCGGTCAGGCGTGTGCATTCCAACTGCTCAAAGAAGGAATCAATCCTGAACGCATCCTTCTGATCGACAGGGGTGAAACAATTGGCGGAAAGAATCTGTCCGGTGGCGTTCTATGGGGTCGAGAACTCGATGATTTTGATGAGTTTCTCAACACCGATGGGAATTCGTGGGAAACTTCGATGGAAGGAATCGAACGCTACATCAACAACAAGAAGGTAGGGTTCCTCTCAGAGGATGATGCTTTCGTGATCGAAGGTCGATTCACTTCATGGGACGGCGTTGAAGGTACAAAAGAACCCTCCCAACGCTGTGGTTGGTCAGTTCTTCGAGCCAAAGCAGATGCTTGGATGGCTGAGCGCCTTGAAGAAGCAGGAGTTATGGTCATGCCAGGAATCAGAATCGACCAACTCCACGTCGAAGATGTTGACCACACGAGTTACGCCCCTAATGATCTGACCAAGCCGGCTGAGCAGACGGGCAGTAAAGGAGCTCAGCGTTGGCAATTGAAGACCAACCAGAACTGGACAAGAAAATCAGAGAGAATCCAATCAGAGGCATCGTCCAGGACGGCGAGGTAATGACTTCGAATTGTGTGGTCATTGCTGAGGGATGCAACTCAATTCTAACACGATCGTACGGCTTCGACAATCGCCTCAAGGCCCAGAGCAAGCATGACATGATTCTTGGAGTCAAGGAGGTCATCCACCTCGGAGAGGATACCATCAACTCCCGTTTCGGCACCTTCCAAGGTGACGACGAGCGCCCCCCTTCTGGGATGGCTCTTGAGGCCGCTCTGGGCATCTATACCAAGATGGCAGCCAAGGCTTGGGAGGAATATCCCGATACCGCAGGAATGATGCCACGCTGCGGGGGATGGGTCTACACGAACCGGGCATCGTTATCGGTCGGTGTCGTCATTCAACTCGATAGCCTGCCACAGGGCCTCCACACCTACGACCTATTCGGGGCATTCAAGGCCCATCCCTATGTGCAAGGCCTCATCCAAGGTGGTGAGACTGTCGAATATGGAGCTCATCTTGTTCCCGAATATGGGTTGAACAGGCGACCAGACATAATCCATCGTAGCGGTGCAGTCGTCATAGGTGATGCTGCAGGTCTGGTGTATTCTAACGGCGCCGTCATCCAAGGTCAGAACTACTCAATCCACAGTGGAAAACTCGCCGCCAAGGCAATCGCCAAAGCCCTTGGCAGCGGAGGGCTTTGCAGCGCAGAGGACTTGAAACAATATACTCGTGATTTAGATGCATCCTATGTGATGCGTGACTTGAGACGCTTCAAGAAGGTACCCAAATTCCTGACCGATGAGAGCAACTACACTTGGGTACCCGAACTCGCAGGGACCGTTTTCAACCGAACCATCCGAGAGATTGGAGAAGAGAAAGTACCTGTTCAGAAACAATTGAGGAGGGCGCGAAAGGAATTGGTCAAGGCCTCCAAGGTCAAGGGAATCAAAGGTCCGACTTTTGGAAATATAATCAAGTTCGGATGGAAGGGACGGCGGATCTGAGGAGTGGATGACCATGACTGATGTAAAGGTAGTCGAACAAGGTGTGTTCACCTATGACGTAAAGAATGGATTAGGACTGATCAACTACAACGTCGATGCACATGAACATGCACATATCATCGTGGATACTGACAAATGTGGTGCATGCACCCATATGATGTGTGTGTGGGGTTGTCCAGCCCAGTGCTACAACTTTAGGGACCAAGGATTTGAGACAATGAAATTCGTGCATGAGGATTGTGTCGAGTGCGGCACATGCTTCATCATGTGTACCGAAGGGGCCGTTGAATGGAATCACCCACGAGGTGGTTTCGGCATCACCTACAACCAAGGTTGAGCCATACATTCAATTGGGAGTCTGACCAACATGCGCTCTATGAGACCTGTCCTTCTAGCGCTCCTGATGCTGTTCGCAGGTCTTGCTGGATGTCTTTCAGATTCTGAAACCTCGACACCAGTGACTGAGGAGACTGTTGAATCGACATCGACTACTGAGAGCACCACCCCTGAAGATGAAGCTGACCGCGTTGACACTAATGAGCAAGAAGATGAGATGGAAAACGAAGCAATACCTACCCCTTCACCACTGCGCGTGGCTACATTCAACTTGGCTAACTTCGGACCAAGCAAATCGAGCAAGGACGAAAAAGTTGCAACTTATGTAGAGGTGATCAACGATTATGACCTAGTTGCCGTGCAAGAGATTACTGACAAATCCGAACAGGCACCCGACATCTTGTTGAAGGCACTCAAGGCTGAGGACAGGGCTTGGGATCTAGTTCTGAGTCGGCGCACAGGCGCTGACCCCACGGACAGGAACTATCAGGAGCAGTACGGCTTCTTTTACAGATCCAATGTTGTGCTCCCTATCGAAGAAGGCAAACTATTCCTCGATCCGAACGACGCCTTTGTCAGAGAACCTCAAGCAACACCATTCAAGACAGTTCAAGAGGATTTGACCTTCATCCTCATGACCATTCACACCAGTCCGACTTTCGCCCTGCCAGAGGTACAGGCACTCGCTGAGGCTCACTTGTGGGCGACCTCTGAATGGCCATGGGAAGATGATATCATCATCGTCGGAGACTTCAACGCAGCCTGTAACTATGTGCAACCCGGTGATCTTGCCGGAGCGGACATCGCAAGCTCCAGCTTCACGTGGGTCGTGCCCGATAACGCAGATACTAACGTGGCAACCTCGTCAGCCTGTGCTTATGACAGAGTCGTGCTCGATACCGAAGCTGCCTCACACTTCAACGGAACATGGGGGATCGATCAAAGGGAAAGCATCGGAAACATCTCCGACCACTTTCTGGTCTGGTTCGACCTTGAGCGCACAGATGATACAGATATTCCAACAGTCATCAAAGCTGCACGGCCATATTCGGGTTGGACTGGTCCAACGACAGGTATGGATCCATTTCCAGTCATCGTGATGCTTGCTGCGGCGGCCATGATGCTCCTCCTGCAACCAGAGATCAGCATGAAGGAACTACAGATAGAAGAAGATGGAGAGGTCGAATGACCTCACTCATCGATCAACATGCACGGCGTACAAATGCGGACTTCCTGATATATACGACTTCATTCTGTCCTTACTGCACTGCAGCCACCCGATTTTTGGAAGAAGTGGGAATGACGTGGGAGGAAGTGAACCTCGATACCGACCATGAGATGCTCAATGAGATCAAACGCATTACAGAACACCGTACCGTGCCAATCATCCTCGATGTGAGAAAAGAAACACCCCTGTTCATCGGAGGCTTCGACCAATTGCGACCCTATCTATCATGAATTATCTGAAGGAGGGCCAAACCACGTCAGATTCCACTGACGACTGATTTCGTCTTCATCAGTAAACAAGCCCATGTGCTCATAGACAACAACACCGGTCTCATTGACCATTCGGAAGAACGGAATGCCCGTAACACCATTGGCCTCGGCCACTTCTGGACCAAGACAGAATGGACGGTCAAAGGTCCGGTTGAGAGTTTCCTCAGTGTCGGACTTCCATTGGCTCATGTTCTCATATTCTGGGCGAGCATCCTTGCCGATAATGATGAGACGATTTGAATGGATGACGTTGTCGAGAGCGGTGAGTGTAGGATGACAGTGGCTGCACCATTGAGCTGAGAAGTACAAGACATAAGACGTGCCCATCAGCCCTTGGCTGCTGTAGGAGATACCATCATGCGAAGTCATGTTGAACGGAGGTATATGCTTCACAATCTCTGACGTGTTGGTCATATTCGTCCCCACATCAGGGGCACTGCTGTGCTGCGCATCATCAACCTTGGATGTGCATCCAACCATCGACGTAAGGAGAACGAGAACGAGAAGAAAGGGTGGGAAGCGGCAAGGCACGCGCATCCCTATCATCGAGAACCACGATGCACATGAATACCATCCTTCATCAATTCAGTCTCAAGATGTACCGTGCGGTTCTTGTAGACGTCAGCAGACCATGCCTTGAGTGGAGATGGGAGGAAACAGGGCATCTGTCGCCCTCGTTGTCACACTGATTCTAACTCTCCCCTTTGCTGGATGTTTCGGAGAGAAGGAGAATGAGGATTCCGAGGAGGTTGGGTTATACCCCGCAATCTGGGATCGGCACCTGCTTGAATGGAATACTTCTGGAACACACTCAATTTTGCTTGAATCAGGACCGAATCATGCCCTTGATGTACAAGAGGCAACCATTGATGTCGACACTTCGGCAGTCTGGGAGAGTGGGCCGGCTGCATCGGAAGTCCACCTTTCATACTGGCTGCCTTCGAATACGCAAGAAGGAGAGCTGGTCCCAGTCATAGCAATCGTCAGCCCCTACTTCTCATTCGGTCAACCTAGCTCTGAATCAGGAGCGACCAACATTGTCGGTTCAGGAAGAGGTGAATTCATCTTCGATAATTTCGTCCCACACGGCTACGCCTTCGCCCAAGTTGCTGTGTTCGGGACCGAGTTATCTTCCGGATGTTTCGATTACAGGGGAGATGGCGAAGGGCTGGGGATCCATGCTGCAATCGAGTGGCTCGGCACCCAAGAGTGGTCGAACGGCCATGTGGGACTGTATGGAAAATCATACGAAGGAGCAACCCAATGGGAGGCCGCAGCCATGGGCAGTGAATACCTCAAAACGATTGTTCCAATTTCTGGAACTACCGCACTGCACCCTCTTCTGTACAAGAACGGTAGTGCTGAAGCACGAAGTCAAGTCATGCACATGAACTACTTCTCAAGCACTGTTGATTACAATGAAGATGACCTCGACAACGTGTGCCCCGACATCGTGGAGGGACTGTTTGCAGGTCCAGTGACCTATGTCGGAGGCGAGATGGACCCATACATGCAGAATTATTACAATGAGCGCAGCCACATCGACAAGGCATTCGGAGAGTGGAGCGGATCGGTATATTGGGTGCAAGGACTACAGGATTGGAATGTCGACCCACATCAGGTGTTCGGCGGACCATCTGGAACCCATTGGTATCAAGCTTACATCGATGCTGGATACGAGGTTCGAGGAATCCTTGGTCAATGGGGCCATGATTATCCAGATCAATGGCAAAAGCATGACGATCTAACGAGTGGTTATGGGGGAGAAGCATTCCAAAACATGACGCGCTGGGACTGGGCACAGGACCTATTCGAATGGTTCGAGTACTATCTCAAGGACATCGGACCAAAGCCAGAAGCAATCGCACAGATTCAACGCAATGACGGCCAGTGGCGCATCGAAAATACTTGGCCACCCTTGGATGCCGAGCGAAGTGTGATTGGACTCGATACATGTGAAGCATCAGGAACATGGGTCGGTGGCTTGAGTGTGATTGGAGGAGGCATTCAAAGCATTGCCGTAGAGTGCCCTGCTCTCTCGACGGTGAAGGACATTCACATCAGTGGGTTGAGTACACTGCATTTGAGGGTCAGTCCGACCTACGATGGAGGCCAGATATTTGTGGAAATGCAGAACAGCATGACGGGTCTGCGTATAGGTCACGCAACCATGGATGTGCGTTATCATGCGGGCGGTTACGAGCCCCAGACTGTATTTCCGGGTTCAACAATCACACTGATGATGGAATTTCAAGCGATCGATGCAGTACTACCCGCCGGACACGGCATCCGTCTTATCATGACCGAAACTGGAGAGGACTATCTCTCTCCAGCCTGCAGCACTGCTTGTCCAGTCCAAGTCATATCTAGTGCCGAATCCATGCTCTCTATCCCTCACATCAAACGAAGTGGAACGATGGAGTTGGTCGTACCTCAACCAATTGAGTAAGGGTGATGGCGCAGGCTTGAAGTGAACGGGGCACCCGAGGAACAGCGTGGCTCTTCGCCTCTATGACACGCGGCGACGCAAGAAGGAGGTGTTCGCCCCTCTCAATCCTCCGGAAGTCTCGATGTATGTGTGTGGCATCACACCCTATGGGCCGAGCCATCTAGGCCATGCTCGGTGCTACATCGTCTTCGATGTGCTGTTCCGATGGCTGAAAGCCCGAGGTTGGGATGTGACTTATGTCCGAAATTATACGGACATAGATGACAAGATCATCAACGCAGCCAACGAGGAAGGTGTTGAGGTGACAGAAGTGGCAGAGCGCTGTATCACCTCCTACATCGAGGACATGGATTCGCTCAACGTTCTGCGCCCAGACTACGAACCTCGAGTGACCGAGACGATACCTGAGATCATCGCTATGATTGACACCCTCGTCCAGAGGAATCATGCATACACTGCAGAAGATGGCGTGTGGTTCGATGTTTCCTCAGCACCAGATAAATTCGGATTGCTTACGGGCCAGAGCCTAGAACAGGTCAGAGCAGGAGCCTCGGGACGAGTATCAGGTTCTGGTAAGCGCAGCCATCATGATTTTTCCCTATGGAAGGCTGCAAAACAGGATGAGCCTTCATGGCCTTCACCCTTCGGCGAAGGACGACCAGGGTGGCACATCGAGTGCTCTGCAATGAGCCTCAAGCACTTCGGCGAGACCTTTGACATCCATGGGGGTGGACATGACCTGCGCTTCCCCCATCATGAATGCGAAATTATGCAATCTGAATGTTCAACAGGTCAAGAACCTGTAGTCACTCATTGGATGCACAATGGATTCGTCAACATGGATGGTGAGAAGATGTCAAAGTCACTTGGTAACGTCTGGACGATCAGCGAAGCCACAGGACTGATACCTGCTCTGGCGCTTCGCTTCGCTCTTCTCAATGCACACTATCGCACCCCTATCGACATGGGCCAAGCCCTGCTCGATGAGAGTATGCTCAACCATCAAAGAATATTGGGAACATATCAGGCATGTGTCTATGGGATTGAAGTGAATAAGAATGTGGTTCGGGAAAGATTGCCAAGAGCAGACGCTGAATCGGCAGTCCCATTGTCCAAAGCGCTTGCTGATCTTGAAGCCATGAGTGAACGCATCTCAATAGGACTCGATGATGACCTGAACACTCGGGAGGCGATACAGGAACTACTGCAGGGGAGAAAAGTGATCGAGGAAGTACTTGCTTCAGACCTTGATCAAACAAGTCGAGGAGACTTCGCCCTATGGGCAATGGAATGGCTTGAAGAGTGTGCTGGAGAATGGCTCGGTCTACTTCCGCCAAGAGAGAAGGTTGCTGCAGCAGCCTTGGAGCTGGCCCAACGTACTGAGGCCATCGCCGAAGAGGTGGAGCGATTGCTCATCGAAAGATCTGATGCTAGAAATGAGAAGGACTGGACTCGCGCCGATGCAATCAGAGATCAACTCTCCGAGATGAGAGTGGCAGTCGAGGATGGCCCTGAAGGGCCCACATGGATGCTGAACTCAGACTGAGAGCAAGGTGCTCAACACTAACGAAACAAATTGCGTCGCTGACTAAATCAATGTGAAGCATAAAAAGGAGAAGAGAGGGGGGGGGGGTTGATGGAGTTTGAAGCCCGAGCCATCGTGCTACTCATCTTCGTCGTGTCGTTCGTGCTCATCCTCTCTGAAAAGATGCATCGAACAACGGCAGCATGGTTAGGCACGATTCTCATCCTCATCTATGGCCACATGTCCAATGTCTTCGATACCCATGGAGAGTCACTTGAACACACCATGCTCGGATGGGTCGAGTTCGAGGTCATCGGGCTGCTGTTCGGGATGATGGTCTTTGCAGCAATCCTTGAATTATCGGGATTCTTTGAATTCGTCGCCGTCAAAGCTTCGAAGATGAGCGGTGGCGACCCATGGAAACTGGTCGTCTACCTTGGCACATTCACGACACTGATCTCATTGGTCATCGATAACGTCACTGCCATCATCATTATCGCTCCTGTGACTCTGAAAATCTGTCAGAAACTAGAGATCAACGCCGTGCCACCACTGCTCGCAGAAGCCATCCTATCAGATACTGGAGGAGTTGCATCCATGGTTGGTGACCCACCCAACGTCATGATTGCTGCAGAAGCGCATGGCATTTCAGCGATTGCTGATGCATTTGGATTCAATGGATTCCTATTGCGATTGGGAATCCTCACAGTGCTTGCTTGGGTTGCAACCCTGTCGTATCTGCGATGGTATTACCGTGACTGGGCTAAGGCCAAGCCACCACATGTCGAGGAACTTCTGGAAGAGGATGAATGGGATGCGGTGAACGACAAACAACTGATGATAACCACCTTGATCATTCTCGGATTCACAGTCTTATTATTCTCCCTGAAAGAATTCCTTCACCTCCACATTGAGATTCATGCAATCGCACTGGCGGGTGCTGGAGTTGCTTTGATCGCTGCTCGCCCCGCTGATCATGAGATGCGCGATGGATTTCTGCATATGGTGGTTGAAAAGGTTGAATGGATCGCGTTGCTATTCTTTGCCGGATTGTTCATCCTTGTCGGTAGTCTTGGCAATGTAGGATATCTTGCTGAAATGGGTAATTGGATCTACAATACCTTCGGTGCAAATGACGTCGTACTCGCTGTCGCCATCCTTTGGGTCGCTGCGATCGCTAGTGCGATTGTGGATAACATCCCATTCACCGCAGCGATGATACCAGTGATCACGCAAATTGGTGAAACGACTGGAATGGACATAGCACCCTTGTTCTGGGCACTTGCCATGGGAGCAGGTTTCGGTGGTAATGCAACACCAATCGGTTCGAGTGCGAATGTGATGACCGTGTCAATCGCTGAGCGAGGGGCTCATCCCATCACCACGAAAGAATGGATGCGGGTGGGTCTGCCGGTGATGGTGATCACGTGTGTGGTGGCCACGATCTTCATCATCCTGTTCCACGGCATCTTGTATTCCAGTATCTGAGCACCAGCTCACTGAACAATCCTAAGGGGCTATTCGGCGTCCTTAGTTCGTTTGGTACCAGTGCAGTAAATGGCCCAGCCAAACGTATTTGTCATACCGAAGTTGAACCATGTCCTCTTCCGCACAATCATCGCCACAGTCATCAGCACCAAGTCGAGAGGGACCCTGAACCAATTCCTGACGGTTCCTACTTTACCGACTTTCAGATCACAATGTCTGTTCACGAATTCGTAGAGACCCTGCTTGGTACAGGGCCGAATATGCGTGAGGTCATCGAAGAAATTGTGAGGACCCCCTTGGTGGCGTTGAATCCCGAAGGACGGCATGAACATGGTCGTCCAATTAGGAGTCTCCACAAAGATCGAGCCCCCTGGTTTCAGGATACGATGAATCTGCGGTCCCAATCTGATCGGATTCTCCAGATGCTCCATCACATGAGTGAACACGATCAAATCGAACATGTCATCCTCATAGGGCAAATCCTCAGTGTTGAGGTCCACCCGCTGATACTCAAGATGTTCAGGAGCTTGGGAAGAATCCAGAATATCCACACCATAGCCCTTGACATCGGGATGATAACGCTGCACCTGCAGGGTATAGAGTCCATGACCACAACCTAACTCCAACATCTTCTTCGGATTCTTCAGTGAGCGGAAGAAACGTGGGCGGACCTCTGCAATTCGAGCCAACTTGTACAAGGTGTCCTTGTTTTCCTTCTTAGCCATAGGAATACCCTCTTATGAGTCGCACTTCACCATTGCCATAAATGGATTGAGGTCAGAAAGATGACCTCCTCTGAAGATTTTCAGTGCATCACCTGTGTTCAGATGATGAAAAAGGCCATGCCAATCATCGCATAGGTGGTTAGCAGCAGAGCGCCCTCCAACCAGTTGGAGGTCCCATCCTCAATGATGATGGTGGCAACAAGAACCCCCGCAAGGCAAGCCATCGTCGGAAAAACACCGAAATCCAGTGTCATGTCAACACCCATTGTAGCACCGAGGAGCACCGTGAGAGGAGCGACGAAAAGGGCGACCTGAACAGTCGAACCAAGTGCAATGGCGACGCTGAGGTCCATCTTGTTCTTTCCAGCCACGCTCACTGCAGTGAAGTGCTCGGCAGCGTTGCCGAATAAGGGCACTAGAATAACTCCGATGAATAAAGCCGGCAAGTGCAGAGAATCGCCGGCGGCAGCGATGGAATGCACAAGAATTTCAGCCATCCAAGCCACGAGAATCGTGGAAACAAGGAGAAGAACGACTGCTGCCTTGGTGCTCATCTCTGGGCTCTCATGACTGTGCCCTGTCTCCTCGCCCTGAAACAGATGGGAATGAGTTTTGAGGATAAAGAGGAGAGACAGCACATAGGCAAAGAGCATCGCAACAGCCACTCCGATCGATATCTGCATGAGGTCATGTGTAGCAATCGAGCCACCTGTCTCTAGTCGATGAGCGATGTTGACAAAGGCTGGAATCGAGATGCCAATGACTGCCAGCATCAGAAGGCCTGAATTTGATGAGGCTGTTGCCAAACTGAATCGCTGCCTCTTGTGGCGAAGGCCACCCCACAAGAACGCTAGACCCATCACGAGCAACATGTTGCCGAGCATCGAGCCCACAAGTGAGGCCTGAACGAGCAGAATCATGTCGGCAGCTCCCGCTCCATCTCCCTCGGCAAGGTAGTTGGCCGCGGTGAAAATGGCGATGACAGCGATGATGATCTCGACAGCATTACCCAGTGTCGCATTTAGAAGACCACCAACGGTCTCTCCAGTTCTGAGTGACAACTCCTCAGTGCCATGACCAAGCAGCAGAGCGAGGGGCATGATGGAAATCATCGACGCGATGAAGGCAAGCGTAGTCGAGTGCGTCGCATCAGCGATAACGGCCACTGGCAGGGCAAGAACGAGCCAATTGAGGGGATGATAATCAGGTCGAAGAGCCCCAATAAGGCCATCCAGTCCATCCAAATCGGCCGTGGCCTCAGCAACATCTCCCATGAGGTGCCGAACTTAGGCACGGTTTTGGGCCTACCGATAAACAATGCCATGCCGAATGTTTTCAGTTCTTTGCGATTCAGCAACAACCTGTCTCACGCAGAGGTGCTGAAACGTAAGTTACTCTGTCGACATCTTTCGTGTTCCTGAGTCTGGATATGGCGCCTCTTACCGAGCTGGCAGCCCCCCTGATCTGCATCGTGTCAACACATGTGTGACTCTCCTTGAGGCAGTTGTGGTGGAATGAAGAGACTTCAATAGAGTGGGAGTGTCTAATGTCTAATATTTTGGTTTCCACACCATGTTGGTAGAAAATTACCAAAACACCCTCGGTTGTCAAGTTGTCCTCCATCATACTCAAATCCCCTCTGATGGCATCTGCGAAGTGCTGACTTGCATCTCTAAGAAACATGCTCCTGTTCTTATAGCCTGAATCCCCAATCATTGAATCCAGTCTGCGAGTGAATTCCTTGTCACCACTGAACGAAATTACTCTGCTCATGACAGTCCGATTCACCCAGAATTAATAATAGTTATTTTATAGACATTATTAATCACCGCCAATATGGCAACAGTAAGCGCCCCAATCGGATTAGCTGCACTGACTCTAACACTGGCCCTTATAGGAGGTCTATTTCCTATATTCAGCAAGATCAAGGAGAATCCGGAGACTCTCAGGAAAATTACAGGAATCGCATCAGGGATTCTTCTGACCTCCGCTCTTCTGGTTGTAATTCCAGAGGGCTTTGAGCTAGCCGCCGGAGGACATGACGACCACGATGAACACGGTAACGAGGATGCATTGGCTGGATCAACCGCTCTTGTGATTCTAGAGGTTGAGCATGGAGAGATTACTGCATCCCAAGCTATAGAGAAAATTGAGGGGCTAATAGGAGGCCATGTTGAACATGAAGAAGAGGAAGAACATAGCGAGGAAATGGAAAAGTCCCTATCTGAAAGTATTGACCACGTAATTGGAGAGGTCGAGTCTGGAGAAATCAATGTCACCACTGGAATCGATGAGATAGAGGAACTCATTACATCACATGCTCATGAGGAAGGACATGCCGGTGAACTGGGACACATGGTCATGGGAGGAGCGATCCTAGCAGGCTTCCTGTTGATGCTGATTCTGGAAGGATCCGGCATAGGCCATGCAGTTCACGAGGAACATCATGATCATTCTGAAGAACACGGCCATGGCCATATCCACCACCACGCCTCGGCTTGGATGCTTGTTCTGGGGTTATCATTGCATTCTGCTGCCGATGGGTTAGCAATCGGAGTTGCTGCGGCGAGTGGGGCAGGCACAGTCACAGCACTGGTGGCATTCGCCGTTCTAGTGCACAAGGTCCCAGCGGCATTCAGCCTCGGCGTCTTCGCACTTCACGAGCGAAACGACAAGAATGCCGCCATCAGAGATGTTGCCCTCTTCTCACTTGCAACACCTGTGATGATTCTAATCGCATTCTTTGCATTCAAGGAAGTAGAGATGCACATGATCGGGCTGGCCATGCTGTTCGCCGCAGGCACTTTCCTGTATGTTGCTACCGTCGATACATTACCTGATATCCACAATCCTGAGACAGGAAAGAAAGCCCTTATTCACGTGCTCATCGGGGCTGTGATCCTCACTGGAATTCTTATCGGCGCTGAAACGGCAGGGCTGATAGAACACCACAACTGAACTAGAGGAGAGGGCATTCAGTGGGCCACTTCAGAGGCTACCTAACTCAATGTTCAATGGCTGATGCAATAGGCCCCCAAGCATCGTTACCAATCTCTTGTTCAACCATTTGCATGAACATCTCAAATGGTTCAGGAGGCATTGCATTCTTGAGTAACAATGCATAATCAATTCGATCATTCCCTTCAAGACGTTTGAACATCCAGGGCACTGCTTTTCCCATGAAATCAGCAGGGAATGTTGCCATCATCTTCCCCATCATTTCACCTTGTTCGGGCAGAGTAAAATTCTCCTCGATCAAAGGTATCAGAAGGCGTTCTTCTTTGTTCATATGATACACTGTTGTGTGTAATAGTTCAGAAGTGGCTCGAGTAAAACTCTCACCCGCCGAACTATCACCTGAAGTGAAATCCCGTAGCATAGAGATCATATTATCACGCAATTCTTCCTCAAAGCGATGGTCATCTTCGAAACTATCAGCAACGTGGGCAAATCGTTCAGCGATTACTCCAAGCACCCCCACATCTTCCCCTATTGCGTGACCATCCAGCACATACCCTATCCAATCAAATCGTTCCTTAACAGAATCCACTGACATTGAACCACCAAGAGCTCTGCGTGCATCTTGTTCTAGCAATTCAAGTTCTATAGCAAGTGCAGTATGAATAAATCTCAAACCCCGAAGAGGTCCAGGTTGTGTCATACAACAACCATGTAAAAGGTGATTTTAGCATTGCTGATTCAGGTACAACCGCGTTCAATTTTGAATGAAGGAGGCACTGAAAATGGCTATCAGAGAGAGACACTGAAGCTGATGCTGATTCCATCGACTTCGAACGTAGAGGCGGTATCGGGAGGTGAACCAGTGTGCGACACCTCGCCTGAAGATGCTCGCGTTTCGACACAGACGTGCTGCCAATCTTCATCGAAGAGTTCTGGGCCATCCTGTGTGATCCATAACCGGAGTTGAATGGTCTGTTCGATCTCAAGATCCATCTCCTTGCGTTTGGCTTGGACATGTCGTGTGATATCACGAGCAAGACCCTTGGAGAGCAATTCAGGCGTAATTGACATGTCGAGAACCAGACTGATGTCCTGTGCAGCATCATCCTCACCAATAGTAATGGTTGCAGCAGCATATCCTTGCTTCTCGACTCGCCGTATGTCTACATCCTCTGCGGATATCGTGTACCCTTCGATCTCTGCACTACCAGAAGCAATTCTATTCCAAAGGGATTCAGGGTCTTCTGACTCAATCGCTGCTTTGACCTTGGGCAGATCGGCACGGCACTTGCGTCCCAGCGCCTTGTTATCTGGAATGACCTCGATGCGCTGGAAACGATCTAAATCCTTCTCAGTGGAGACAATCTCAACGTTAAGTTCCTCAGCCAGAATCTCATGGAATAACGATAAGTCTGGTCCACCGACAATCCATCCCTCACGACATGGGAGCCGTTGGCGACGAACTGAGTCGATCCGAACCCGGCGACCAGTCTCAGCAAGTCGGCGCACGATATCCATCGTTTTCTCAAGGGTGGAATCCTGTGGCGGTAACGAACTCTCGACCAATAAAGAACCAACGGGCCAATCCGCAAGATGAACTGAGAATCCACTCAGGTCACGATGAATGGAATCAGAGATGAACGGAGCGACAGGACCCATCAGACGACAAACTATCACCAAAACCTCATGCAGAGTGTGCTGGCAAGCCTGCTTGTCAGAGTTGACACTCTCATCCCATAAACGTCTGCGTGAGCGCCGCACATACCAGTTTGACAGATCATTCACAACGAAGGCCTCAAGATCTCTGCACGCCTTGTGGAAGTCCCATTCAACAAACTGCCTGTGAAACTCCTTGGCCATTGTAGACATTTTCGAGAGGATCCAGCGATCAAGAGGACTACGCTCGGAAATAGGAGATAGATTTGATGAATTATCTGCATCGAATCCATCGAGAACTGCATAATCTGCATGGAAGCGGTAGACATTCCACAAGGTCAGGAACATCTTGCCATACGATTCCCGCACGCCATTAGGATCAAAATTAGTGGGTAACCACGGCGCGCTCTGCGTGGTCATATACCAACGAATCGAGTCTGCACCCTCCTTGTTGAAATGGTCCCATGGGTCAACGACATTGCCTTTTGACTTGCTCATCTTCTTACCGCTCTTATCCAAAATATGGCCCAATGACAGGCAACGATGGTAACATATGCTATCGAACACGGTCGTTGAGACAGCGAGCAAAGAATAGAACCAACCTCGAGTCTGATCGACTGCTTCGCAGATGTAGTCCACTGGGAAACTACCCGAGAATTTGTCCCCATTCTCAAATGGATAATGCCATTGCGCGAATGAAGCACACCCTGAATCGAACCAGCAGTCCATCACATAGGGCTCTCGTATCATCTCACCAGAGCAGGTTCCAGCAGTGCACGATAGTAGGACATCATCCACATAGGGGCGATGCAATTCAGGGGGTACAGGCGATGCATCAGTCTTCAGCGAGACCATCTCTTCGATACTCCCGACACAATGCTGGTGACCACACTCCTGACAGATCCACACAGGAATCGGTGTGCCCCAGTAGCGCTCACGGCTGATCGCCCAGTCCTTGATGTTGGACAGCCATTCACCCATCCGTTTCGTACCAGTCCATTCTGGCGCCCATTCAACCTCGGAATTGTATTGAAGAATTTGATCGCGCACGGCAGTCATGCGTACGAACCAACTATCCATGGCATAGTACAACAGTGGATGATCAGTACGCCAACAATGTGGATAATCGTGAGTGTAGGTATGCTCGCGGTAGAGCAATGCCTGTTCAAAGAGAATGTCAATGATATCATCATCACAATCTTTGACGTAGCGGCGATCCAACAAAGGGTGAACACCTGCAATGAATCGCCCGTCCATATCGACGGTATGCTGTGCAGGAAAACCTGCCTCCATTCCTAGAATATAGTCATCCTCACCATACATCACTGCTGTGTGAACAACACCAGTACCATCTGTAGTGGTCACAAAATCAGCGCCAACTATGGTCCAAGCAGCGGGATGTTCACTGCCATCAATGGCATCAGGAAACAATGGGCGATAGGATCGACCAACCAATTCAGATCCTTGGAATTCTTCGATCATGTCCACTTGATTGCGCAAGACATCAGAGAGTAGATCCTTGGCAAGAATCAATTCCTCACCTACTTCAGCACCACCTCGCCCTTCCCAAGAGTCTGAGGGAGGTGCAGTGATTCGGACACGGCAATATGTAACATCAGGCCCAACTGCAAGGCCAACATTGCCCGGTAAGGTCCATGGAGTGGTCGTCCAAGCAAGGACAGAAGCATCACCATCAACAAGTGGGAACTTGACAAAGACTGCTGGTTCTGCGACCTCTTTGTAGCCGAGTGCTACCTCATGACTGGAGTAACTGGTCCCCGTCTGAGGACAGTAGGGCAGCACTTTGTGGCCGCGAAACAGCAGACCCTTCTCGAACATCTGCTTGAGAGACCACCACGCTGATTCGATGTACTCATCGTGAAGTGTGACATAAGGATCATCCATATCCACCCAGAATCCCATGCGTTCAGTCATCTCCCGCCAAGCCTCCTCATAGGTCCAGACACTCTCTTTGCAACGCTGGTTGAATGCCTCCATGCCATATTCTTCAATCGCTTCATTCGACATTAGGTCCAGTTCTTTCTGGACCTCGATCTCTACGGGCAGACCATGCGTATCCCAACCACCTTTGCGTTCGACGAGATGTCCCTCCATGGTCTTCCACCGGCAGACCATATCCTTGAACAACCGTGAGATGACATGATGAATACCTGGACGACCGTTAGCTGTTGGCGGACCTTCAAGGAAAGTGAAAGGAACTGCACCTTCACGTCGCGCCTCAATGGATTGAGTGAAGGTTCCCTCCTCAGTCCAGATCTTCATCAAAGTGGTCTCAAGAGCGACCGGGTCAAGGTCCCCCGTGCTGGTCGGCACCACCATGGCGCAGCGTCCTCACTGAGTGTCTTGAATCATTCCGACCACAACAAGTACTGAACTGTAAGAAAGAAGGTGAGGCCATGTTGAAATACAGCCTGACAGAGGTCAGCGCGTGGGCGAGACCTTTGTCATCCCAGTCTCTGGGATGACCTGTACCTCTTGTGCTGGTCGCGTGAAAGAAGCCTTGGAAGGAATCACGGGTGTTGAGTCGGCAGAGGTTAACGTCGATTCTGGGGAGGCAAGCATCTCTGCGAATGGAATCGAGCGATTAGAACTTGAGAATGTCATCACAGGTGCGGGGTACGGCATCGGAGAAGTAACTGGATTCGATTGGAAAGACGGTCCACTCTGGCGACAGAGTGCTCACAACACGAAGTGGTGCCTCCTTGGTTGTTCGATTGGTGAATTTGGCACCCTTGCAGCATTTTCCGCCTTCTCTATCGGTGCATCGGTCACATCCGGTTCAAGCATGTACTATCTTCTGCTCATACTTCCATTGATCAATGGCTTGATCACGAGTGTGATGTTGGAGACGGGCTTGCTCATGCGGGCCCAAATGGACTTCCGCAACGCACTCTCGACGGCACTTGGGATGTCATTCATCTCGATGCTGATGATGGAGATTGCCATGGAAATCACTGACCTCTTATTCACCGGTGGTGCACTTGGACTGGACCCGATTGCTATTCCCTTTATGCTCATCGTGGGCTTCCTCACACCATGGCCCTACAACTATTGGCGTCTCAAGAAATACGGCAAGGCCTGCCACTGAAATTGATGAGGATGGACCTGCATGAAATTCGCCTATGGTTTAGCAGGAGAAGGCAGAGGACACACAACACGAGCCATCGGCCTCGGAGTCCAACTCCTTGAAGCAGGCCATGATGTTCGATTCTTCACCGATGGTGATGCTCTGAAACTAATCCAAGAGCGTTTTGGAGAGGGCCGAGTGGCCATCATGCCGGTCCCACGATTCTTGTATGGAAAGCGAAGGGTGCAACTGATTCGTTCCGGTTTCAGAAATGCGGGTTTCCTTTTCCGGCGCAAGCCCAAAGCCAAAGCGGTCATTGCTGAGATGGGGGATTGGCGTCCCGATGCAGTGATTTGTGATTTTGAACCCACGATGTGGGCTGTTGCTAGGAGGCTGAAGGTCCCATTCATCACATTCGATTCGCAACGCTTCGCAGTGGCGTGCAAACTCAGGAAAGTGCTGCCCGTGCTGCATCGGTTACTGCTGATACCAATCATAGGTACGGTTTGGTTCTTCACTCCTCGAACAAACCTCGCCATCATCTCCAAACCATTCGACCTACCGATGTCTCCTCGGCGGCGCCATACACACCTTGTTGGGCCCATCCTACGAGATTCGATCCGCGACAAAACATGGCAGCCTTCGGGGGAGCACATCCTGTGCTATCTGCGTGGTCGCACCGAATCGGTGCTCGGTCCACTCAATGTGTTCGCGGGACAGTTCGGTCTGAGAGTCAAACTCTATGGCAAACCATCCAGCCCCGAATACCAACATATCGATGAGTGTGAAATTTCAGAGGAGGGGTTCGCTCAGCACATGTCCACTGCAGATCTTGTTATCTCCACTGCTGGGACGCAGGTCATAGGAGAGGTAGCTCACTTCGGTGTTCCAACCGTACTTGTTCCCGAACCCGGACAAATCGAACAGGACATCAACGCAGTAATTGCTGAGCGAGTCGTTGCGACCATCCGGCGGCGGAAGGTCAAGCGAGTGGACGTTGCTGGTCTCAGGAATGATCTGGAGTGCCTGAAAGGACAGAAATCTACGTCTTTTGAAGATGGGTCGGTGACGGCGTGCAGGCTCATCGTACAGTGGATGGACTCAAGAATGACCAATGTATAGCCACATCAAGAGGATGTTCCAACATGAATGACTGGGTCGGAACAGAACAGGCAACGGCTCTGGTTGATCTGGACAAACTGATTGCTGAGATATCGAATTGGGTACACGATTATGCTGAGGAGGAAGGAATCTCAACACTAGTCGTTGGAGTCTCAGGCGGTATTGACTCCGCGGTGACATCTACGTTATGCGCAATGACCGGATTTCGCACCATCTTGCTCAATATGCCCATCCATCAGGATTTGAATCAATGCCGTTTGGCGAGTCAGCATATACAGTGGCTCAAGACCAAATGGAATAACGTCGAAAGCAGGATAGTCGATCTCACAGCTACATTCGACTCCCTTCTCAAGGATCTTGAAGGTGATAGGATAACCGAGCTTGCATCTGCTAATTCGAGAGCCAGACTCAGAATGGCGGCCCTATACGCAATAGCAACTTCAAACGAGGGAATCGTTGTTGGAACTGGAAACAAGGTCGAGGATTTCGGTGTGGGATTTTTCACCAAATATGGTGATGGAGGGGTTGATATTTCACCGATTGCCGACCTTTACAAATCAGAGGTCTATGCATTGGCTCAGGCTCTGGGCATCATTGAGGACATCAGAAAAGCAGCACCCACCGATGGTTTGTGGGGTGATGGGAGGACAGACGAGGAACAGATGGGGGCGACCTATGATGAATTAGAGTGGGCAATGAAGGAGATTGCAGAACCTTCGGGCATCGAACATACTCAACGCCAAAGTGAGGTCTTAGAAATCTATGGACGATTGAATTCCTTAAATGCCCACAAAATGAATCCAATTCCAGTCTATGACCGACAACATCTGGATTGAGCGACCAAGCCACCATTCATCGTGAGGTTCATGCACTTGAACACATAGAGTAGAATGTGGAGGAGGTTGGACCCGAGGCCTTGGAGGGCATGCTGGGAGGAATACACGGTCCAGCAAAAGCAATGGCAGCGCGCCTGCTCCTTGATCTGGCCTCGATTGCCGGTGCATCTACATTGGTACCTATTCGGCATGCCCACGTATCAGGAGTCTCAGTGCTGACAGGTGGCCTTGGCCTTGAACGATTTCTTGAGACCCTATCCAACGACCCTGAAGGGAAAGTAGCGGTTCCAACGACTCTCAACGCTGCTGGATGTGACCCCCGACACCATGAATCGATGGAGTTGCCTAGTGAGGATTTTCTCGAACGTCAGTGGAGGATTGTCCAGGCTTATGAGAGGCTGGGCATCCAAGCAACCCTCTCCTGCACACCTTATGACCATCCTGGACTCGAGGTGGAAGGAATAGGATGCTGGGCTGAATCAAATGCTGTCTGCTTCGCCAACTCATTTACATCACTACGAACAAATCGAGAATCTGGTCTCTCAGCACTCGCTTCAGCATTGACTGGATTCGCACCTCGGTGGGGAATGCACCTTGACGTGAATCGCCAGCCCAACGTCCTCGTTCGGCTGACGAGCACGCCGTCTGATTCCACGCGTTGGTCCATCGTGGGTGATATCATCGGTCACAATCTCGATCGGTCGGTCTCAAGGCCTCTCGGGCCAATGCCCTACATCACCTGCCCTGATCCAGACATCAATATGGCTTCGATGAAAGCGTTGTGTGCTGCAAGCGCCAATCATGGAGTTCCTATGCTCTGGCTGAATGAGAATTCTAAGCCTGATTCAATCGAGCCTCAGCCTAACATGCAGACCATACACATCGATGCCCACGATATCGAAACGAGATTGGATGAGCTGGCTCCAACCACACCAGTTTCTCGTATCGTCATCGGATGTCCACAAGCAGATGTTGGAGAGGTACGAGAAGTCGTTGCGGCATTATCACCCTACGTTGCAGCAGGGCAACGGCTCGGAGAGAACAGAATGTGGGTCTTCACAAACAGGGCCTTACTCCCACAAATCGAAGAAGAAGGCCTTGACATTGTGCTTGAAGATGCTGGGGTCCGGCTGCTTGTGGATACATGTCCTGAGGTCGTCCCATATGACAGAGAAATCGTCCAGCACCTATTGACTAACTCCATGAAAGCAGAGCATTATCTCACATCAGGACTCAATGCGATCCAGACCTCTGTGACCGATATTCCGAACTGTATCGAACACGCATTCTCCGAGAACAGACCCCTACCAGAAATAGGGGCGGAAGTGAAGAGATCTGAGCGAGCCAGAGGAAAAGACACGGCTTCGAAGACAAAAACAGAGATGGGAGGGAAATTCATTGCCAAACGACTCCAAAGCCAAGCAGCTTGGACAGTGAGTGGCGAAGGACTGGTGACACAAACACCAATCACGTGGCTCGGATTTGTCGATAGGAACGATGGCACAGTTACCGAGATTGGACACCCACTCGAAGGTTCAACCGTAGCTGACAGAATCCTCATCATGCCCAAGGCTTCAGGATCGACTGTAGCACCATACGTCCTTATGGAACTGGCATACCGAAATAAGGCACCAAAAGCAGTCCTTCTCACAGATGTCTGCCCATTGACCATTCCTGCATGCTCCTTACTCGGCATTCCATGTGCGGTCGGATTTCAACGAGAGATCCTTACAGCGTTCAATACTGGTGATTACATCGAGGTCATCTCAAATGGCAATATTGTCGAAGTCGTTCGTGCCGAATAGGTGCGTACAATAGACGTTCAGAAACTTTCAGAGAGAGTTGGCTCGATTCCAAGGAATGCTTCTAGACTCTCAAGACCTGCCACTGCAAAACCAAGAACCGAGAGAATCGAACCCTCAATGAGGGTAACCCAAGGTGAAAAATCACCTCCGGCATCATAACCACCTGCCTTACCACGCCAACCCTCTGCAGCAAGGTAGCCATCCAGCCACGCATCACCAGGGTCGGAGAGACGAACCACGGCCACCTCGACATGCTCATGGATAGTACTCACAGCATCTCCGATTATGGCCCATGCAGTACAGGTAGCGATACGATGTGGCTGTTCTAGCAGGTCATAGAGCATCACCCTAGCTGATTCCACTGAATCTGGCTGACCAAGAAGGTGTGCATCACACGGAGATTCGACGAGGGTGTCGGAGACCAGAACGGCCGAGAATGATGAGGGGGCTTGGATAATTGCAGTCCTGACCTTCCATGCACACGTCTCCCGCACTGCATCGAATAAATCACTGTATGATGATGGAGGAGGTTCGGTGCCGTCGATGCCTCGGGAGAGAACTTCGACCTGACTGGACCAGCGCCTCACAAGAAGGTCTGAACGCCGCACTGAGCTAGAGGCGAGCCAAACTCTCGACGCCTCATCCACGGTCCTGAGAGGAGGGGTTTCTTTATGACGCACTCACCCATCCAGAGTCGATACCATGCCTGTCAACCCAGACAACCGCATCCGCACCTTCATCCTCGGCCTCGACGAGCGTCTGCAAGGAGGTGTACCTGAAGACCATCTCGTACTCCTCAGCGGAGCCAGCGGGTCGATGAAGTCAACTTTGGCTTTCGCGCTACTCTACAACAACGTCCTTCACCAGGGGCATGCGGGTGTTTATCTGACACTTGAACAAAGCAAGGAGTCGCTGATGTCACACATGCGTTTGATGGGTATGGACGTCGAAGATCCCCGCGTCCGGAATCGCATTGCCGTCATTGATCTCGCAGATTTGCGCGTTCAGCTCGACAAGCAGGGAATGTCAGACAAAATTGACTGGACCGGGCAACTCATGCGCCAGATTCAGAAATACCGTGACAGCATAGGGTTTGAGATCTTGGTCTTCGATTCCTTGGGAGCATTCTTCACACTCACGAAAATGAACAACCCTCGCGATGAAATCTTCCGCATCTTTGAGGATGTTCGGCGAATGGAGTTGACATCCTTCTTCATTTGCGAGATGCTCGCAAATCAAAGCCAACAATTCGGAGAATATGGTGTTGAAGATTTCCTCAGCGACTCGGTCATGCATATCGTGATGGAACGAGTGGAGGATGAAATTTCAAGAAAGTTGGCCATCATCAAAATGCGCCATACCAACCACGAACTTGGGTACAAACCGATTGCTTGGGACAATTCCGAAAAGCGATTCCGTCTTGGTTAATCAGCCAACAGTGACTGATTTCGCCAAATTGCGTGGCCTGTCAATGTCCCTACCTAGCGCCAATGCCACCTCATAGGACAGCACTTGAAGAGGTAGGACAGACAAAAGAGGGGAGAACAATGATTCAGATGAGGGGATGGCTACAGCCACGTCGGCGAGTCCATTGACAGCCAGATGTTCATCGTGAATCAGAATAATCTTCGCACCTCGGGCCTTGCACTCATCAATCGAGGTGACCATGCGCTCAGCATGTTCATCACCTGGCATCAACACAATGACGGGCGTACCATCCTCGATAAGGGCAAGCGGACCATGCTTGATTTCACCTGCTGGAAGGGCAATGGTAGGGATGTAAGCGATCTCCATGAGTTTCAAAGCCCCTTCCGCGGCGACAGGTGAAGAGATGCCGCGACCAAGAAACAGGACCACCTTGGCATCCTTCACAAGAGAGACTGCTTCGGCCATCGTGCCAAGGTCATCCAGCAAGGTAGCCATCCTATTGGGCATAGCACTGAGGTCACGTACAAGACGCCTCCCTTGTGCAGTATCCACCGAACGACTTCGGCCCAGCATGATGCTGATTAGAGATAGAACGCCAACAGTGTTCGTGAAAGCCTTGGTCGATGCGACTGCTTGTTCTGGGCCGCTGCGAATATAGACGCCACGTCCGCAGGCGCGGGCAATCGATGAGCCAACAACGTTGACGATACCAATAACGTCGGCGCCCTTTCGATTCAACTCCTGAACCACACTCAACGTGTCATAGGTCTCTCCTGATTGAGAGAGTGCGACATGCAGGGTGGTCGGTTCGGTGACATTTCGACTGATGCGAAACTCACTACCAATGTGGCACCTGGCGGCCCTGTTCGCAATCGCTTCAAGCATATGTACGCCAACCAAACCTGCGTGGTGAGCAGTACCACAACCAATCAGCTCAACAGACTCGATAGCAGTGAGACTTCTCTCATTCATCTCAAGACCTCCTAATCTACCGGTACCCAATTCATGGTCGAGTCTTCCTTGGAAACACCGCGCAAGTGACTCTGGCTGTTCATTGATCTCTTTGTGCATGTGATTAGGATGGTTACCAAGTTCGTCAAGTTGCCAAACATCCTCTAGTGTCGAAATTTTCACAGTGGTCTTCATTCGGTCAATGCGAGAGGTATCAATGGTTCCTGGTTGAAGTACGGCGAAATCACCATCCTCAAGATACACAACGCGCTTGGTATGTTTGGCTAGTGCGTGTGGGTCAGAGGAAATGAATGAAGCATCATCAGATAACCCTACAACAAGTGGTGACCCAGTCCTCGTACAAACAATGGTCTCTGGCTCATCAAGATGAATCGCACATATTCCCCAAGTACCGCGCAATTGGCTCATGACGGTCTTCAGTGCTTCAAGCAATGACTTCGCTCCTTCATCCAGAGCCATCCCTGTCAGCACCGCGATGAGTTCTGTGTCGGTCTCAGACTGGAGTTCGACCCCCTCGTCGATCAGACGCTGGCGGATAAGGTTGGTCTGCTCAATAATTCCATTATGCACTATGGCAACCCGGCCAGAGATATCGAAGTGGGGGTGAGCGTTCTCTTCGGTCACAGCCCCAGTGGTTGCCCATCGCGTGTGTCCAATGGCAATCGTAGTAGATCCTTCGACCGAATCCATCCGTTCGATAAGGGCATCAACTCGGCCGACCAATCGATGTCTCAGAAGTTTATCATCATCGATGAAAGCTATGCCTGCACTGTCATACCCTCTGTACTCAAGCTTGCGCATCCCGTCGAGAACGTCATCAATCGCCGAATGGCGGCCAGTGACACCAAAAATGCCACACATAGTCAGGGAGGACCGGTCCCGGCCTATGAAGAGTATGCGACGTCAAGTATCGCTGTCATCGTCACGCCGAGCTCTCATCCTCCGACGCTCCCTCCTTATTCGGCCTGATTCAGCAACCTGTGTCAGTTCTTCCTCAACCAGATCCACAGGAACCATGGCCTTCTTGAGGTCATCATCAGACATCGGCACTGCTTCCTCGTCATCACCAAGCAATACTGCATCTGGATTGAATGAGGAAGAGGGGACTAACCTGCGCGGCGTCCTGTTCTTTGACATGGAACGAACTATCAGCAACAGCAAGAAAATGCTGCCAACTGTGACTGAACGCGTTGATATCAATGAATCCGATAACATCGCCAGAACACCCTTTGTGGGGGTAACAATGGCCGATTCCTCCAGATCAAGCAGAATGATCCCTCGTACTTCCAAGACATTGTTAACATCTTCAAGCAGGAGCAAGGTCTGCTCATCATCGATAGCGCTACTGAGAAGTCTACCTCTTGCTACCTCCGTACCGTTCCAGATTGAAAGGTGGTCATCAGAATCATGCATCACTCTGCCACGTAACGTCCTGTGTTCAAGATTCACGACCTCATCATGCACGAACACGCCACCAATTGCATCCGTTCCAATGACAAGGTTACTGGCTGAAGGTGCGGAGCGAATGGTCACTTGGATCTCATCACTTCGCTCATCATCGGGAGTAGCACGAATGTGAACAAGGGCACCCTCACCCGACCCTTCGATCCAGCCCATCACCACCTCATCCTTCTCAGGAGAGGTGGCGAGCACCTCAATGGCGAGGGACGTGGCGTCATCTCCAACAGAATGATCCCACTCCCAATCCGAAGCGCCAAGAACTCCTCGAGCATAGAAGACCCCGAGCCGAGGAAGCCCGTCGGTCCGCTTTGAGCGATACAGCAAATGTGCGGAGTTTTCACCAAGTGCCACATCAAGGGCACCTGGAGCTGATGGTAATATTTCAACATCCGAAATGACACCTTCGGTCTTCACCCACGCATCTGCTACCATAGGTTGTGCAGTATGCAATGTGAAGATAGTGGTGTCAACTTGCCAAATTCCCACACTATACGCTCGCCGTTCATAGCCTGCAAGGACAAAGAGTCCATCGCGTTCATCGAGGGATAATCCCCACCAGCGGCCATCAGAGAGGTAATAGGGACCTGCTAAGACAATCTGCGTTGATATCTCACCTCTCTCACCAAAGGTTCCGAAAACGATGGATTGTGTCAAGGCGCCGAATTCATCAACTCCATATCTGGTCCACGCTGCATAGACAAAACCATCCTGAGTGGACGTGACTGCGAGATCGCCGGCAAAATATTCCTCAAGAGTGACTGGTGAAGAGATGAACGTTCGGCTTGAACTCATCTTCATCGACAGGAGTGATTCACCGTCCTCAACGAAAAGAATCGCCCCCTCAGTGGTTGGAGCTAAATGAATCGGTCTTGCTTCGTCAGGTCCACTGGTCTTTGCCGTCACTTCGGCGTGCTCAAACGTTACGTCATGCGAGAACACGTTGTTATCAGTTCGATTAGCCCACTCTGAGTCCGAGCGCAACTCAATACGATGACGAACAATACCAGATGTATCAACAGTATCAGTAATGGGGAGATTGAGTTGAGATGTGGTTCCAGCCGGCTGGATACTCGGAATCTCCTTGTTGGCAACTTCTTCCCAAGATGCCGAACCATTGGGAAGCATGTCTTGTCGTTCGATGATCACAAACACTGCGGTGACCTTTTGCAATCCGATATTCTCTATATTCACCTGAAGAACGTAGGACTCTCCCGGCATTGGGATACGCGGCTCAGTGCGTAAAGTACCTGCGTCAATGGTCACATCAGGTCCATCGCGACGTTCGATGAACCAGAAATTAACATTCGCCTCCTCAACAAAACGCTCACCTGCAATGAAATATGTGACTCTAACAATCACATCTACATCTCCTGAATTCTGCCCGCAAGTCGAATTCGATGACGAAAAGGTAAATTCTACCTCAAGAGTCGAAGATTCAGGAATCGTCTCCTCAAGTCTATCACAACGAATCGGGTCCATCCCCTCACGTTGCTCGAGCAATTCTATGCCAGCAAATTCAGCGGGAGCATCACCTCTGTTGAGGATCATTGACCGAACTCTGAGAATCTCACCGGTCCAAGCAGAACCTACCAAAGCACCTCCACCTGTTTCGATGTGAATCGTACCGTCAACACTTACATCAGGCGCGTTGACATTGTCGACATCGAGATTGACGACAACTTCCTCACTAACCACCTCTGAGTCGTTGACAAGGCGGAATCGGATGCGGTGGGGTCCATCCTCAACATTCTCTGAATCCCAAGTCCAAGTCCAGCTTCCTTCAGATATTTCAAGTCCTGCAACGACCTTAGAGGAGTTCAGAATAACATTGCCTCCGGAACTCCATTCACCTTCATCAAGACGAATCTGAACACCTTGGACTTCAACACCATCATAGGTCCCATCGAAGGACACTGTGCGAGAGACTTCCTCAGAAAGTTGGCTTCTGTCTAGTGTCAAGATGTTCGCATTAGCCCAGACAAATCGGATGCTAGTAGCAGACCACACGCCACCTGAACCTCTGGCACGTACTCGGATGAAAACAGGATCACCGGTGTCTACATCAGTTGGAATACGAATCTTCCCCGACCAATTATCAGCCACTGTAAGTTGTGTCCACGAACCGTTGTTCACTCGAATCTCCAAGCGGTCAATTGAGGTCGGTGAGATGAGACCCCCCACATCGATTCGTTGACCTGCAAGGACCCAGGTCCCATTCTCAGGTTGTATGATCTCAACCCACTGTGGTCCATCTCCTGTGTCATTATCATCAGGAGGAATGATGACACCATTGCCACTCTCCTCACCTAGTATCGCATCGAGAACTGCAGTCAGATCGGCGATGCCCCAGCCCCATTTCTCATGCCATGTATCGTCTATGGTAGGTTCGGATGGCTGAGTTGATTCAAATTGGTAGCTGTGCAGTCGCATCAATTCCATGACACCCTCCCAATCCAACGTCTCATCCGCAGAGAGCATGACTGCCACCATGCCAGAGACCACAGGAGTGGCCATGCTTGTTCCGGTCAACTCATGGTAAGAATCATCAGCCATTGGACCCGGAGTTCCCGGCAAAGTGACGGTTCCACCCCCTGCGAACTGGGCTGAATTGATGTTTGTTCCAGGAGCGGTCACTGTTGGCTTGAGTTCATCCAATTCATCATCATCACCATCATTTTCTCTTGGACCGAAGTTAGAGTTTGAGTTCATCTGATCATCATCAAGAGTGACGGTGTTTCGATCATTCGTCATCCCCACAGTGATGGCTTTGTCAGCAGATGCTGGTGATGGGACCCGACGCTTGCCATCATTCCCCATGGCAACAACACATATGGCTCCCGCATCCGAGATCTGATTGACGATGACTGCTTCTCCAGAGGAACCGTTGTCTCCAGGATCATCACTGTTCGGATTTGAGACACTACCAAAAGACATCGACACAACATCAATGCCTCGTGATGATTCGTTGTTATTCCAGTCAGTATCAACGTTGTTGAGTACCCATGTCAGGCCGCGGACACTGTTTGCACTGTTGGTCCCGCCGGCATCTGTCAACACTTTCACATCAACCAGATAGGCGCCAGGGGCCACACCCCCATTGATTCGGCGCGAATCACCGGTTCCAACCGCTGAACCAGCGACGTGAGTACCGTGCCCAGATGGTTCATTGGAATCATCCGGGTCAGCGGAGCCATCTGTATTGGAAGTCGGAATCGTCGCGTCATATCCTGCGACCCATTTGGGATCATTATACGATTTAGCGTCCTCATCAGGAGAATCATCAATGTCATCGAAATCATTCAAACTACGGTGCTCGTTGTCCACTCCGGTGTCCAGAACTGCCACGACAACACCATCGCCATGATAGCCTCGTTCGTGCGCTGTCGCCCAATACGTCGTCGATGGTGCGGCACGGATGGCTTGGGTTGCAATCTCATTGAACGGCACCATGACATTCTGCTGTTCGACATGAACAACTTCTGTCATTAACCAGACTGCAATAAGTGCCTGGAGAGGAACATGGTCCACGAAGATGCGGTCAAGATATGGAGAGATGTAGAGGTCAGAGCCGGTTGGCTTCCATCCATGATCGAGGAGAGTCGACTCAAGTCTAGCCCGGTCCTCATCAGTTGGATGCCATGGAAAATCAACAACGATAGCCACAGTTAGCCGGCCATCTGGACCCATGATGGCAGTAGGACTAACCGAGTCATATTCGCCAGCAAGTACGCGCTGCAGGCGATCATCCATACCATTGGCGTCACGATCTGGGGAGAGCCCGAACCACCACTCACCTGCTTCAGACTTCGAAAGACCGAACTGATTCGAAGGAGAACGGTCCTTGACAGGGCAAAGCCCATCCCCACACATCAGTGATGGTAGTCCCCCTATGACCTGAATGGTACCATCTGGCACCTCCACTATTGTTTCATCCTGAACAGATTCGCTAACATCTGCCAGAACATATACCGAGATGGGGGCGATGAGAAGACAGGACAGCATGATGTGAACTGCCCATTTCCCACCTGCCATGCCCATGGGTCCACACCACCGATGAAAAACTGATGTGTCCGACGTGCGGTTCAGGCTATGTCATGGCCAATCTAGATGCTTGCCATCAACTGTACAGCGCAGCACAGGAACCTGACGCACCAACTCACACGTGAGAGGCTGTTCACAAACGGGACACGGCGCCTGTTCTGCAAGCAAGTCGAGCCAGGCCTGACGAGTCTCAAGTTCATCGCCTTCTGCGCGCAACCTTTCCAGCGTTCTCACTGCCGTGCCCTCAAGCGAAAAAACGGCTGTCGACCATGGATCGATTGAAAGGTCACCCATGCGATGCTTAAGTGCGCGATTCTTCGCTGCCTCAAGTCCCCCCGCAGAAGGACCGCCGTCGTCAATCTCAGGCGGAATAAGACCTCCTCTGGCGAGTGGGCGGGCGATGACATAAGCTGCGAAGAAGCCACCCACATGAGCAAGGTTCGCTACGCCATCAGCCGGTGTAAGGCCGGAACTCTCACTGAAAACGAAGACCAACTCAAGGCCAAGTCGCAGCATTGCAATCATCCACACAGGCCATGCACGGATGAGAATGAGAGGAAATTCGATTTCATCGTTCGGCCAAGCAGAGAGGTAGGCACCGAGCAGGCCGAACGCGGCTCCAGAGGCACCAAGGGCTGGAGCATATTGGCCGAGATGAGCGAGCATCCAGAAGAGATTTCCTCCAATCGCCCCCACCAGATACACGACACTCCAGCGAACACGACCAAGGCGCTGTTCTAAGGGAAGGCCACACAAGCCGATGACGATGACATTTCCAAGTAGGTGTGTGGGACCTCCATGAACCCACGCAGCCGATATGAAGCGATGCCATTCAATCATAGAGGATTGTGTCAACGGCTCAGCATAGAGCAAGGACTGCACCGGAATGCCGCGGGCCAATACCCACCCCCCAAGTCCTACAAGTTGAACAAGATAACAGAGCACAAGAGAGAGAACGGTCGCTAACGAGAACGGCGTACCCCGTTTGATCGCATGCAGATATGGACCAACTGCAGCAGCAACGAAGAGGCATAACTGAATCCATTGCCAAGAGCCGAGGTCCGACCAAGTCAGTACCGCCACATCACACTTGAGGAGGGTCCATGATTTCAGTCCGGCGGACAAGAGTGGTGCAAAAGCGCAAAACTGAGACATCGGCTGCAGGGTACATGCCGGTTGCATTTCTCCAGGCCTCACCGATGCGGCGGTCCAGACGAACAGTGCTTGACGTCGTCGATGTCCAACTTAAATCTGGAGAAACCGTCTGCTTGCACGGCCACAATGGATCCGGGAAATCGACCATCCTAGAGATGCTCGCAGGCATTCTACCAATCGAGGGTGAAGGAAGGAGGCACCTGCCCGAACACATCGGCCTGTGTCTGCAACGCGGTGGAGGGGTTCTTGATCTGACGGTCAGTGAACGGCTAACAGAAGCACTCGATGCTGCGGGGTGTACATTCTCCGACAAGGAATATCTGGCATGGCTTGAGCGATGGGGGATACAACACCGGCATGATACGCGAATCGCACATCTTTCAGCCGGGCAGCAGCGACGACTCGATGTAGCCTGCGCGCTTGGAGCGGGATTCTTTGGAGGAGCTGAACTAATTCTACTCGACGAGCCTGAAGCAGGGCTTGATGGGACCGGCCATGATGAGTTGCTCAGATGCCTCAACGAGCGGCACATTGGGGAAGCGGCAGTCCTCATTGCTACACATGATTCTGATGTCCTCAAAGCCTGCGATCGTGCCATAGACCTCGCCATGCCGATCAGTAAAATCACCACACCACCTGAAATCACACAGGTTATCAGAAAAAGAGCGCCATCGCCCATCGAACATCTTCGATGGTTCTCTCGATTAGAGCGACGGACGCTACAATCAACTGCACATCGATTACCCATTGGCCTTATCGCTGCGGCCGCGGCAGCCATGAGTTTACCAGAGGCTGCATCCCTCAATGAACAGACATGGGCGATGGCTGTGGGCTTCCTTATCACACTACCAGTCCTGATGGTATCTGTACAAAGGCCAACGGCACTCATCTGGCTTCAGGAGCAACGTGGATTCGATTGGACTCGAGCAGTTCATGGAGGACGAGCCATCCGTGATCGGATCTTGGTGACCGCTGCTTTGGAAGCTCTGGTCTGGTCACTCATTTTTGCCCTCTGGATTCGACTTGTGGTTCCAGATTCGGTCGCTGATGTCCTGACCCCTGTTTGCCTTATCTGGCTCGTCGTTGCAGGTACTCTCACGGGTATGGCAAGATCTTCGCTCGATTTGCTTGCTGCGCGACTCCCAAGACCTTGGTCTTCACCAACTCAATTGCTCCTGACCACTCTACTAGGACCTCTGATTGTACTGTTATCCGAGGCCTCTGGCTGGGTGGACGGTTCAATCACCACATTCCCTTGGGCCGGAACGGGATTGCTTGCCATCTTTACAGTCGCTGCTTTGCTATTCGGCGATAGTGATGTATGAAAGTCCAAACTCTCAAACGCCTTCCATTGGTCGTGTATAATGTGAAACGGTCCGTAAGCACTGTTCTTCTTGGGATTGGACTCAGCGGAATCGCAATTACAGCCCTACTCGGACTGTTCTGGGTTCCATCGGTAAAAAGTGAGAGCATGAATGCACCTGAGGCTCAGCGCATCCTCTACCTTCATGTCCCCGCAGCTTGGACTTCTTTTCTTGCATTCACAGGACTTCTAATCGGCAGTCTTGGATGGTTCATGCGACGCTCGGATAGGGGGTGGAACCTACATCGAGCATGTGCCCGACTCGCGCTGCTGTACGGCACAATCGTGCTCGGTACGGGAATGATCTGGGGAGCTGTCGAATGGGGCACACCTTGGGATTGGGGTGATGTGCGCCTGAACTCCTTCGCCGTTCTCACTGCACTTGCGGCGAGTTTAGTACTGCTGCATACAAACCAACCCGATGATGGCTCTGAAGCGAGGGATGTCGCAGCTACCATCGGCATCTTCGGGTTCCTCCTCGTACCACTGACGTACATAGCGACGAAATTGTGGGAAGTGCGGCACCCAGGACATCTCATTGGTCCTGCCAGTGATGGGGCCGAATCCGGTCTTCCGAATGAGATGCTCATAGTCTGGATGATTGGTTTTGCCGCATTCTCAGTGTTCTTTGCCGGTCAACTTCTCACGGAACTGAAAGTACAATCTCATGAGGACCGCATGGAACGAGTGCTACTCGATCAGGACAGGGGGGTATAGAATGCAACGTCGCATGTATGTTCCATTCTTCATCGTGCAGTTCAGCTTGATTGCTTCCGCAGAGACTGCTGAGACTCAAAATGGCGTGTTTGGATTGAGTGTCGCCTACTTGTTCGTCACAGGCTTGCTAATATGGCACTTGTTCGGACTCACAAAGCGACTCCAAAAAGTACACGTTGCGATGAGTATGATGCCAAATTCAGAGTCGGAATGAATAACGACTGCGGAAGTGCCTTCATGGAGGTCCTCGACGATGAGGCATGGACGGCGAGGCTGTGCGCTCGGTCGAGCTGACCATTCCCTGTGCGTCATGTGGTAGCATCGAATTGCTCGCGCACACAATGATGTGTGTATCATGTGTCAAAGAGAGAATCATCCTTGCTCGAATTCCTGAAACAATGCAGTACATGCAGTGCCAAGGATGTAACCATATCGAGGTACCAAGACAAGGATGGCAGACTCTGGAAGAAGAAGCACTCTGGGGCCATTTAATTGAAACACATCTAGAGCTGGATGCAGACGTAACGAACCCTGTGATAGGTTGGGATGTAACACCTCTCGATAAGAGGAATCATCGTATCGACATCACCATCTCTGCTCGTTTTGGCCCTTTTCCGCTAGAGACAATCACTCACACACTTGCACGATCCTCGACTGGGTCTTGTGATGCCTGCAGCCGCAAGTCGGGAAATTATTTCGAGGCGACTGTACAGATACGTTCCACTGGTCGAGGACTCGAAGAGGAAGATATCGGTTCTATGATGGCACACCTCAGACACATGGTATCGAAGAAGGACCGCGACCCTATGTGGTTCATCACCAAGGAAGGCGAGGTCAAAGGAGGATACGACATTGTGGTTGGCTCAAAGACGCTGGCTCGCCAATTCGTGATGAAACTCATAGGTGCATTCGGGGGTACATCACGAGAGACACACACCATTGTTGGACGGCGTGAAGGAGAGGATGTGACTAGGGCAACCATCGTCTATCGACACCCGGGAATGAGTGCGGGTGACGTGTTAGAAGATGGAGAGCAACGGCTGTGGCGCATTAATCGAATGACGCAGAAAGGTGCTGAGATGCTTGCTATCGATCGGCATCAGCGGCGAGGCATGGTTTGGAACGAGTTGGAGCGGGCAGTTGTTGTTGCCCAGCAAAGAACCATCAAGCGCGTAGATGTGCTTCGCAGGGATGATGGAGCCTTCGACTTCCTCGATCCACATCGCTGGGAGGTTGTCACCATCGCCAAGCCTTGGGATTACAATGGAGGTAAGAATGTGGCAGTGGTCTTGATCGACGTGGAATGGATCGCTCTCCCGGAGGTGAATGCACATGCCGACCTTCACTGAACTGGCAAAGAATCTCGATTCCGAAGACATGCTCCAGTGGCTGAGACATTTTCCCGAGGATGTTAAGCGAGGAGAGCAACGAACTCGAGACAACCTCGCTGACGCTACATGGTTGAACAAAAAGTGGAGAGGACTAGTCTGCCTCGGCATGGGGGGTTCAGGGTCAGGAGGAGATCATCTTGCTCAACTAGCCATTGAAGAGGGTAACCTTCCTGTGATTTCTCTGCACGACATGAGGATTCCTGAATGGATCGATGATGACTGGCTTATCGTCGCTACAAGCCATAGCGGAATGACGCAAGAGGTCATCGACGCCACTCAACAAGTGATTGAACGAAAGTTGCCTATCATCGCCATCACGTCAGGTGGGACCTTGGAATCGATGCTGAAAGGAGTCACCCAACATCAGATCATTCCCATCGAAGGTAGTAGACCCCCCCGAACCTGTTTCGGGGAAATTCTTGCTTGCATGGTAACGCTCGGACGGCACACAGGAGTTCTTGGAGACGATTCAACCACGAGTGAGGAGCGACGCGTATGGCTCAGTCAGGAGATGGAAAAGCACGACCTTGTGAAGAATGGACGCAATGATGTGGCAAGCCTTGCTCGAACAATAGCAGGGGCACCGATTGCTACATTGGCACCAACCAGTTTAGCACCGACCGCTTATCGATTCCGTTGTCAGGTCAATGAAAACGCAGGTACTTTCGTCCGAAATGCAGTCCTTCCCGAGGCCCACCACAACGAGATTGTGGCATGGGGTGAAGTCAACGACGATGTTCCACAGCAAGCGGTTCTTTTCTTTGAACAGACAGAATTGAGTACAGTAATGCAGCAACGAATGAGTTGGACCATTGAAAAGGGAGTTCGAACGCCGTGCATGTGGAGACTTCTGCTTGAGGGAAATACACAGTATGACCGATATCTCCATGGCGCTATCATTTCGGATTGGCTTAGTTTCGCCATCGCTCTCCTGCGGGGTAAGGACCCATCAGCCATCGACCCCATTCTGGAATTGAAGGCCTACTTGAATTCTGAAATTCCATGAGCGTGGGATCCAATGGAACGAGCCCTCCTCATTCTCGTGACACTCGGTGTGACTGCAGTGGTCACAGCCCTACCGGGGAAAGCAGTCGTCAGAGTCATCGATCCTACTGCCGACCGATGGCGGTCCTGGATGTTGGCGCCAAGCATTGGACTGCTCCTGCTATGCGGCGTTGGAGGTTGGTCAGTCATCGTCTTCGGAAGATATCAGTTTGAGATGATGGCCCTTGAACTAGCGGTCCTCAATCTTATCGCTACGGGTCTGCTGTGGGAACGAGATGTTCGCCAAGTACGTCGACTCTCCCCTTGGGAACGCCTTGAACTCGACCTGAGTGATGAGGAAGCAGAACGGACATTCATCGACATCGATGATCCTGAAATCGCCCGCGAGCGCACACTCACACGTGATGAAAGAGATTTCATCATTCCACTAATGGTATTCGCAGGACTCGTTCTGATGAGTCCTCTTCTTCTCTTCGAGAGGCCGTTAGGAGGAGACTGGATTGGATTTTCAGCCGTTGCTGAAAGACTCATCGATATCGGAGAACCCAACTTGCCTGAACCCCATGACGGGTCATGGACCTACCCTCCTGGGTTCCTAGTTGCTACGGCCTTCCTCTCGGAATTGATGCGCCAAGAGACTTGGATGATCGGATGGATACTTGCCCACGGAGCAATGTGGGCACTTATTGCAGGACTCGTTGGAGCAGCGGATCGCTGGGGCACCGCACGTTCAACACTCATCGGTATTGCTCTTCCACTTGGAATATTCGCTAAACTCTGGGATACCGGTTGGCCGACTGTCACGTCTCTACTCGGCGTCATTCCTGCTATCGTCATTTTATTGCGACCGAGTGCCGCGCGTAAGCGCTGGCACGACCCCATCTTCATCATCACCTTGTTGTGCGTGGCTGTGATCCACCCCTCTGGGGCCATCTACGTCGGTTTGCTGATCATTGCACACACGATACACACCTGGACCATTCCTGAACATCAAGAAGCTCAGGTTCGCCTCAGGCTTGTTATCCTCTCAACAGTGGCATTGACTTTCGGACTGATACTGGCGCTCGGCCTCTTCGCACCACGTCTGTTCAGCGAGGCAGTGATCTCTGAATATGGGTGGCAGGGAGGTCGCGTGATGATGATCTTCGTAGGTCCTATCGCCATTGCTGCAGTCATGATTCTCTGGAAAGAAGCATGGGGCACGCATGTTGGTCGCATCACTATGCTCTGGTTCGGGCTCATATGGGTCACCTCACTCACTCACATCCTTGTTGGATGGCGCGGTCAGTCGTTCCTCAACCTCATTGATCGGAGTCTGTACTCCATGGGAATGCATGGCTTCCAGATTCCTGCTGCTCTTCTCGTAGGCATGGTCCTTGGAAAACCAGAAAGATTCGGAGCTATACAGAAGGAGGAAGAACTCGGCGCCTTGGTCGTCAGGGAAGAAAGAGATTTCAGATTTGATCCAAATGACCCTTACAACATCGAGGTCGAACCTGAGACCTATGAGCAGGCTGAGGAACTATTCAGTGAAAGATGGTTTGAATCAGAAAAGACGACGTGGGTAGTGGCGTGGAAACCAAGAATCCGTTCGGTAGTCCTCGTTCTTGTGATTCTGCAATGTGGGGCTGCCGCAACCGCTGTCGTCCTGATGCAAGGCCACGAAGCACGCATGGCGGCCATAGATGTGGCAGATGGAGAAGCATTGGAGTACGCAGCAGCGATGGCTACTGAGGGAGAGGTGATTTTTGTTGAAGGGGAAGTATGGAGTTACCTGCCAACGAAAAGCACTGCCATGTGGTCTGATTATCCGGGTTTGGGATTAGTTGAACTAAATGATAGTCCATCCAATAATATCACTGCTGCACTTCTCCAAGGGGACCTGGGGACCCTCATGCAACATGATGTTGTTTGGGCGGTCACTAGTATCAGGGGATGGGCCATGTCATACATCGCCGACAATCCCCAATGGGAACTTGCTGCAGATTTCAATGGCGCTCGCGTCTGGAAACTTCTTCCTCAAAAACCTCCGAATCCACATCCTATGATCGAGCCAATCATTGACGTACATTGCCAACCGTCATGTGAAGTGCGCAAACATCCATGGGCCAATGAAATGGTGGTCGCTCCAAATGGGGGAGAGGATTTGAACTATACACAATCGGGCACAATTTCATTTCCAATCGCCATCTCTGATGAATTTCAACGACGTGATGTCTTCATCTCTCTTTTCATTCTCACCAGTGAAGGAATAGACCTGACCTTCAGTTGTGAACAAGGAGAGACATCAGTGACTGAGGTCCATCGCATGGAGAAGTCTCAGTGGACCCGTATCTCTATTTCTTTTCCCGATGTCCAAACAGGTCAACTCGATGCCATTCTCAAAGTCGAACAGAGCGGTGGGTCTTCAAAATGGATCAATCCCCTCGGTTCCAGTGGGCGTTCAGAAGTCATTCTTGACACCCAAGGCCTTTACGTCCTCTTCACCGAGGTCAGGTTGAGCCCGTGATGGGTAAAGGAGATGAGAGAAGCATGACAGAACAACATCAATTGATGGTCTTGCTTCCAACACGTGATGAAGAGGGGGCCATTGGGGCCACTATCGAGCGGATTCCTCAGATGAAACTCACAGAGATGGGGTACGTCACCCGAATCCTCGTGGCTGATGGACGTTCTACCGATGCCACTCAAGACATTGCACTGTCTATGGGATGCGATGTTCTCACTCAACGAGGTGAGATGGGCAAGGGAATTGGACTCAGACAGGGGTTTGAATTCTTTCTGAGTACAGAATGTGATGCACTAGTAATGCTCGATGCAGATGGAACATACGACCCACACGATATGACAAAACTGCTAGAAACACTGGAGAATGGACAGGACGTTGTCATAGGAAGCAGATTGAGGGGAACGATGCATCCTGAGGCTATGTCTCGATTGAACTACCTTGGCAACCATCTTCTCACATGGTCAGCAGTAGTCCTGCATGGGGCATACATCAGTGACTTGTGCACTGGCTACTGGGCTTTCACCCGCCGCGCACTTGAGAACATCTATCCCCTGTTGAACTCAGTCACTTTTGAGATTGAAGCTGAAATGTATGCTGCAGCATCTGCCCTCGAACTCAACATTGACGAAGTGCCGATACACTATGGTCAACGCATTGGCGTGCCGAAATTAGGATCGATTAACGACGGTGCTAGAATTCTGCGGAAGATCCTGACCCGAGCCATCATTCGAGTTCCTATCTCCCATCGGATTGAAGAATCTTGATGAGGCCACCAAGGCCTTTCGAAAAGGCCATATTGCATTCGAAACCAAGATTGTTATTGCCACTATGATGTGACCCTAGTGAGTGGCGGATATCACCCAACCTAGCGGGTCCAGAAGTGCGCTCGATATCGTTCGCAACATGTTGTTCAATCTCATCGATAAGATCGAGGATTGACAGGCTATTCCCCGAGCATAGGTTGTAGGTCTTGGCATGCCCCTTTGCTGAAACACCATCATCCAAAAGTGCATCTAGGCCAAGAAGAAGACCTCGCACAATGTCAGATACATGGATGAAATCACGGGACTGTTCACCATCTCCATCAATACGCAGGGGCAATCCATCAAGAGCACGGGCGATGAAAATTGAGATTACGCCACTGTACGGAGAAGAAGGATCTTGTCGAGGACCGTAGACATTGAAGAAACGAAAGGCAGTTGATGGCACAATACCGTCTCCCTCAGTGATCAAACGTTCTGCATCCAACTTTGATTTGCCGTAATTCGATATTGGCGTTGTGGGATCATCCTCCGTAATTGGAAGCTTTGTTGGCTCACCGTAGACTGCTGCAGATGAGGAAAATATGACTGCACAGGGGCAATCCCTCGAAGCGGACAACATCATGATTTGCCGAAGTCCATCAAAGTTGACGGCACGATCGAGTGCGGGATTGTCCTGACAGCGTTGGACTGACGCTATAGCAGCAAGATGAATGATGCCATCAACACTCCTCACGAGATGTCCAATAAGTTCTGAGTCCAGAATTGAACCCTCAATGAATCCAATCATTCCAGCAGATATTTCGGATACTTCCTGAGGGTCAATAGTCACGGCATCTGGGATATTATCACGCGTCCCCGTGTCAAGGTTGTCGAGCACTATCACTGCATCACCACGCATAGCGAGCGCATCAGCAACGTGGCTGCCAATGAAGCCAGCTCCGCCAGTCACAAGCAAACGCCGCATAGGGGTGCCTTCAGGCGCGGTCATGACACCCCCAAACAACCCAGAACGATGAAGACAGCGGACAGCATCGGTCCATTATGGCCGAGATGGAAATCATCGAACGAGTCTCACTCTCAGAGGTACTCGAACGATTTGGCATCGCAGGAGAGGGACGTGAACGTCGGCTGATTCTCTGTCCAAGAAAAGAGAGGCCAGCCTTTCAGAAACGCGGTGAAACAATCACAGTCAACCACCCCGTCATTGCTGTGTTCCATCGTCCAGGTCCAGAGGCTCAAGTCCTCAGTGACGAAGGATTTGACCCACTCTCAGCCTCCTATCAAGTCCTTGATCTCCACTGCGATGATATCGGCAAGTGGACGGCTGGTTTACTTGGCGATGATTGGATCGAATCCAGCACACATATCCTAGCCGTACCACCCGGATATATGACCGAGACACGCATGGATTTCCCCACTCAAATCTGGAAGACATTACGACACCCGTCACTCAACCATCTCGAGAGGTTACCCATGCAGTTGCGACCGGACCATGTCGTCGGAAAGGCCTTTGTCCATCTGCCCAAACATGCTCAGAATATAGCGCCGAAAGAGGACAACATAGCTGCCATGATGGCTAAGACATCGGTAAAGAAGAGTGACGTCGCTCCAATCAAGATGACTATGACTGCAGCAGAAAATCCTGCACCCATGCCCGTCCCGGGAACAATGCCAGAAACTCCTGCACCCATGCCCGTCCCGGGAATAATGCCAGAAACTCCTGCACCCATGGCAGTTCCTGCACCCATGGCAATTCCTGAACCTGTTGCCATTCCCACTCCAATGGGAGTTCCCGAGGCAGATGGTGCCCCTGAACCGAAGGCTGACAAGACAGTGGAGGAGGAAATTTCAGAGGAAACTCCTGCGGCAGATGACAGTACTCCTATTGAAAAGGAATTGAAGGAGATGATTGCAAAACTTCGACAGAATGGCCTTGAACCGATGGAAGTCATGAGTCATCCCGATTTCGCCAGCTTAAGTGAAAGAGCAATTGCCACAGGCATGGACGAATATGCGATCTTCATGATGCTGAATACTTGAGCACACGGTGTGCTTAAGGTACACCGACCCATCGTAGCGATGTGGTGTTCTGCTCGGCTTGCGGTCATGAGGCACTCGATGAGGAAGGGCTCTGTCGCATGTGTGGTGAGCGATTGATAGGAGTTCGAGAACTTGAGGACCTGCAGACTGAAGGGCAGCAAAACCGCCGTCAGGTACAATCCAATAACGAGCAAACTCCTGTCGAAGTCGCACTACCACCATCATTGGGGGAGACTGAGACTGCTCGGAAGGCAGCAGACATACATCGCGATCGGCTGGATTCTTCTCATCGACGCCTGCAACACCTCATTGGTGACAGGTGAGGGAACCTGCGACTGAAACATCTTGCCATCATTCTCTCGCAGTTCAAGTCGGCATCTATTCACGACAGTGATCTTGAACAGTGGAATCTGACAGGAGATCTTGCCGCCAGATGGTTGGATGGAATCAGAGAAGATATCGAAGGACGGACAGTTTTCGACTTGTGTGCAGGCAATGGCATCCTTGGTCTTGGATCTCTAACCATCGGTTCATCAAGTGTAGTCCTAGTCGAGACCGACTCTGAACGGTCACGTTGCTCTGCTCGGAATGCTGCGCAGATGAATGCAAAGGTGATCGAAATCAGTACAACATGGAATGAACTGGGTACGAACCCAGTCGTTCAAGACATTGAGGAGGGTACAGTAGTTGTTGCAACATGTCATATTGGTGGCCCTGCCGAATGGACCATGAATGAGTCAGTGGTTCTCATGAACCCACCTTTTGGAACTGTTATCAGGGGTTCTGACAGAGCCCCCATCGAAGCCGCCTGTGCGATTGAACCACGGATAATCGAGATCATGCACTCACGTCAAGCCACTCACCTCGAGACTCTGATGGAGTCCGGAGGATACTCAGCTGAACGGCGGTTCAATGCCGAATTTGATCTACCCAGACAAGCAGACCACCACGTTTCAGAACGCGGTCACACGGATGTCTCTGTCTGGCGATGTGTACCACAGCGGTCGATGCCTTGATGAGCAGAAGGCATCGAGACCAGTTCATGGGACACTTCGTGGTGCCAGGGGATGTCATCGCTCTGGATGGCTCTTCAACTATGGTCGGAGAAGGCACACAACTACGAGGAGAAAGCATCATCGCCGAGCGACTCGGGCAAGCAGAATTGTCAGGAGATGTATGGTGTGTACGACCCTCTGCAGAAGGTCCCAGTGATATCAAGGTCGGGGACATAGTCTACGCCAGCGTGTCTCGTCTCAATGAGAATTTTGCCATGGTAAACATCATCGCCGTCGATGGTTCGCTGAATTCAAGCCTATTACCCGAGCAGATCGATGCAGAGATTGGTGTGGCAGACCTTGTCGATCGTTTCATGCACGAGCCTCGAGATGCCTTCAGAATCCGTGACATCATCAGAGCAGAAGTCACGCGTGCAGGTCCTGTGATTCGTCTGTCCATGAAGCGAGCCGGAGAACTCGGAGTCCTACATGCACAGTGCCCGACCTGCGGGGTTGGCCTTGAAGCGGGCGAATGGGGCAGAGAGCATAATGTCCGCTGCCCACGCTGTAATCATCAAGGATACCGTGTCCTATCTGAGGGATTTGGATATGGTACCTCGATGCCAGAGGACGTATCAAACTTGAGTGGGTTAAATGGCTCGGGACGATGGTCCGAGGAGATAGAAGCCGAAAGGAAGGCTGGCCGAGTCGCAAGAGGAGTCCTCTTACGTTCTGATTCTCAACGGGATTTGTACGACCCTGCTAGTCGTCTCTTCATAGGTGGACTTGCTCCACAGACAGAAGCAAGGGATCTCATCGACCTATTTTCGAGGTGTGGTCAAGTAGTCGACGCCTTTGTGATTCGTGATCGAGACACCAGAGAATCCAAAGGATTTGGATTCGTGACAATGGGTGATGCAGGCATGGCCTCTCAAGCTGTAAGAAGGCTGAACCGCCACGAAGTGAACGGACGGAACATTGCCGTCCGACCCGCTGGCGAGGACAGGAAAAAGCGAGGTGGACGCCACGGGAAGGATCGGAAAAAGGGTGATCACAAAGGTGGAAGACATGATCGAAAAGGCGGGCACGACCGCAATAAGCAAGGGAAGAAAGAACACGAACATGGCCACCGAACGAAGCGAGAACTCGAGGCGATGCTCGAAGAAGGGAAAATCACCAAGCAGGAGTTCAACGACGCTCTGAGGTGAACAACACGGCCTGGCTCGTCATCGATGGGTACGAGGATGAACCTGCAGCCTTCGGTGTCCCCCCCTACGTGGGTTTCCACATTCGCTATATCTGCGGTGTCCTTGAGCATCACAGGATTGACTACACGTACCTGACAATCGATCAGATCAGGGCGGCACGGCGACAAGGAACACTGGGAAAGTGCTTCAATAACGTCGATGGCGTCGTCATCTTAGCAGGGGCAATAGTTCCGGGAAAATATGTTCGTGGAACTCCAATCAGTCGCAAAGAGTTGGATACACTCATCGGGGACATCCAGACTGAGACTGTGATTATTTGTGGTGGCTGGGCCATTCGCGGTTGGCGCCAGAGAGGTTGGGCACCATCAAGACCGAATCTATTTCTAGCACATCATGACCTCGATGCAACTCTCGATACATTTCTACAGACCAAATCCTTCCAACATGTTCGGAGGACCACCAAACAGTGGCATCAATGGGCTCGTGCTGGCGCATCGAGCAAGGCAATTACAACTCACCCTGACCTACCAGATCCTCTCACAGTGGAGATCGAGTTGTATCAGGGTTGTGTGCGCTTCCAGCGAGGGTGCCGCTTCTGCATCGAACCAAAGAAAGGTGCCCCCATCAATCGCTCAGTTGGATCGGTCATCGATGAGGTGAACGCCGCACTCGATGCAGGTGCACAGCACGTTCGGTTGGGAGGGGCTACATGCATCTACACATGGCAGGCTGAGGGAGTGGGTGAACTTGAGCACCCACGACCAAATCCCGAACCCATTACTGAACTCCTATACACCCTTCGAGAGGATGAGCGCCTTGATATCCTCCATGTCGATAATGCCAATCCATCTATCATCGCTGAGCACATCGAGGAGGCCGAGGTTATCACGCGTCTCTTGGTAGACACATTATCAGATGGGGCTGTTCTCTCCTTCGGACTTGAAAGTGCAGACCAGCAGGTGCATGATGCGAACTGGTTGAATTGCACTACCGACCAATTCAGGACTGCAGTTCGTCACATCAACAAACACGGCTCTGGGCGAGGGCCGCGTGGATTACCACGTCTCCTTCCAGGGGTCAATCTCATTGCTGGACTTCACAAAGAAGGAGAAACAACATGGAATCAGAATCATGCTCTTCTCACATCGATCCTGAATGACGGGCTCATGCTCCGGCGCGTGAATCTTCGCCAAGTCGAAGGATATGGATTCCCAGAGATTGACAAAGAGAGGTTTCAAGCCAGCAAGAGACGCATCAGGGAGACTGTAGATGCACCAATGCTCGAACGTATCGCACCACTAGGAAACATACTTCGGAAAGTCCGTTGGGAAGCGCATGGTGGACGAATCAGAACACCTTCTGATATCGAGGAAGATGGTCGTCGTGACCTCAAGATTCACGGACAAGGTGGTATCACTTTTGGACGTCAAGTTGGAGCGTACCCTTTGCTCATTGGTGTACCCTACCTCATTCCTCTTGAAACTGTGAGTGATGTTATGGTGACTGATCACGGTCAGAGAAGTATCACTGCGATTGAGATTGGACTTGAACCGATATCGGTGACTGAGCAGCAACTTCGCTCGGTACCTGGAATTGGAGAAAAGACAGCATGGGCAGTGGTCGCTGACCGAGCCCATCGACGCTTGGAAGGCTATGATTCGGCCGAACCAATCATGAACTTAACCACGAAGGAAGCCCACCCATGGCTGACCACCATCTTCGGGAGAACATCATGATCATCGATGAATTAATTGCAGCATCTGCTGAACTCACAAAAAGATGTCAAAATATCATTCCTAGAATTCTCGATAGTGAACCTGCAGTTTCGCACGTCTATGCTCCGCTAGAATACGCCAGTCAGGTACATCTGGCTTACATCAGGAAGTTTGCTGGTCTAGGAGCTAAGACGCTGCTTCTAGGCCTCAATCCGGGACCTTTCGGAATGGGCCAAACTGGCATACCGTTCGGAGCCACAGAGATTGTTCGAGACTTCCTCGGCTTACAAGGATTCGAAGTTCAACGACCCGACCATACTCATCCCAAACGACCTGTTGAAGGTATCACATTCAAGCGCCAAGAAATCTCTGGTACGCGTCTTTGGCGTGGGCTTGAGGAGAGTATGGGGACTGCCAAAGAGATTCACCGTCGCGTTTTCCTCACGAATCACTGCCCTTTGCTCTTCTTAGAAGCATCAGGCCGCAACCTAACGCCGGATCGCCTAAAGGGAGATTCGGCTGCCGAAATGCTCGCGTTCTGTGATGAACATGTCCTCCGCATAATGAAGATTCTAGGTATCAAGGCAATCATCGGAGTTGGACGCTTCGCAGAGCGCAGAGCCCTTGAGTTGGTTGCTGCACTGGAATGGGAGGTAGATGTCCACTATCTCCTGCACCCCAGTCCACAGGTGCCAGAGGCTAATCGTGAAGGTGGAAGAGTGTGGAGAACACGGCTCAAAGAGACGTTGAAACACGCAGGTGTGTCGTTATAAGCAAAGATGGCGTGCTGGCGATATGGCTCAAACCATGCAAGCGCACAAGAGTGACCGGGACTGGACCCAACCCATTGACGAAGACCCACATACGTTGTATGAACTCCTTCAGAAAGCAGTTGGACGATATCAGGACCTCAATCTATTCGGATACATACCCAGCCCGGGGATGCCACGAGTACATGTCACGTACAACGAGATGTTTGGTAGCGTCCAAGCAGCTGCTCGTTCGATGCAGGAATGCGGTGTCAAAGAAGGCGACCGTGTTGCCATGATTCTCAACAATAGTGTAGAATGGGCCACTATCGCCTATGCAGCAAATGCTCTTGGAGCATCCTACACCTCGATGTACACTCACCAACACGGCAGCGAATGGGCCTACATTATCGAGGATTCTGCACCAAGTATTCTGTTCATCGCCGACGATGAGATTCTTGTTGGCCTTTCAGAACATCTTGGTAACGATGTGGAAGCATGGCCTTCAGGTGGGGTGGTGGTTCACGGTGACGATAAGCCAACTGCTGACATTCCAGATGCCGTCAACATCAGAACATGGGTTGAGTTCCTATCATCGGGCCGCAAGACTCAGGAGACTGACCCATTCAAACCCGCTTCTCTGGACCACGAGCGGCTAGCCACCCTCATCTACACCTCCGGGACAACGGGAAAGCCAAAGGGTGTGATGCTGTCGAACTGGAACATTCTCCACAATATCACTTCTATGCAGGGTAGATTTGAGATTCAGGCGGGAGATAGAACTGCTTCGTTCCTGCCTTGGGCACATAGCTTTGGACAAATGGGAGATCTGCACTTCATGGTTCATCAAGGCGTCCACATCAATATCATCTCAGACCTCACAAAAATTGTTGACGAATGTGCTGAGATTCGACCACACGCTCTGTTCGCGGTGCCACGTATCTGGAACAGGGTCTATGACAAGGTCATGGCCGGGATGACCGGTATCAAAGGAGTACTCGGACATCGAGCACTGAAACTTGCTAAGCGACGCATCGACCGAGCCGGTATCGAACTTGTGGCCATCCCTCCAAAGGGATTCATGGACAAGATACTCGACAAGATCGTCTTGAAGAAGATTCGAGGGAAATTCGGTGGAGAGATGCGATTCTGCGTAAGTGGAGGTGCTGCACTTTCACCAGAGGTAGCGGTGTTCATCCAATGCGTTGGCTTCTCCATCTTCGAGGGGTTCGGCCTAACAGAGACCTCGCCACTCATCTCATTGAATGGGTGGGAAGACGGAAGTCCTTGTCGAATCGGAAGCGTCGGCCGCGTTGTTCCGGGAGTGCGAGTCATCATCGACCAAGATGCATGGGAGGACCCCAACACCGAGGATGGTGAGATTGTCATCGATGGCCCCAACGTGATGCAAGGGTATTGGAAAAAGGACGAGGAAACAGATGCTGTCATGACAGAGGAGGGATACTTCCGGACAGGTGACCTCGGTCGTGTCGATGATGGATTCCTTTTCATCACTGGACGGGTCAAAGAGCAGTTCAAACTTGAAAATGGAAAGTATGTTGCTCCAGCACCACTTGAAGAATCTCTAAAATTGAGTCCCTATGTGGAGCAATGCCTTGTCGATGGTCGAAACAAGAAAAGAACGTTTACGGTCATCGTCCCTGATTTCCAGATCCTGCGTACGAAACTGGAGCAAGCAAAGGTAACTATACCAAAGACGAACAAGGAACTGGCGGATGACAAGGCGATTCGTTCCTGGGTACTTGATGACTTGAAGAGTTCAATCATGAACGGTTGGAAGGGATTCGAGGTCAGCGAATCCATCATTATCGACCACGATGAATGGACGACAGATAATCGACTACTAACTCCAAAATTGTCTGTTCGGCGCAAGCAAGTGCTTGATCGACACGAGGATTCCATCGAGGCAATATGAGCAAGCACTCCAACGAAGGGGTCATGTGCAATCGGCTCCACGTCTGATTATGGGAGCGGACAGCGAGCAGAAGTCAGCGGCGGAGCCGGCGAGTCAGCCTATCTTCACTACGACATCTGGTCCAGTTCGCATCATCACAGCTGCTTCGCTATTCGATGGTCACGATGCTGCAATCAATGTGATGCGCCGGCTGATTCAAGAAGCTGGAGCTGAAGTCATCCATCTCGGCCATGACCGCTCTGCCAAGGATGTGGTCGATGCTGCTGTGCAGGAAGACGTACATGCCATCGCTCTAACATCCTACCAAGGTGGTCACATCGAATATTTCACCTACATACGCGCACTACTCGACGACGCTGGGTGTCAGCACGTACGCATCTTCGGTGGGGGAGGCGGAACGATCACCCCCCCCGAGATCATCTATCTGCAGGACAATGGCATCACCAAGATCTATTCACCTGAGGACGGACAACGTATGGGCCTGATTGGAATGATCCACCATCTCATGGAACATGCCAGCGATGTTGATGTTCTTGATGCCACACGAGACGTAACTATGCCGAAACGGCTGACATCACAAGATACCGTTGCGGTTGCACGACTCCTCACACTCGCAGAATGTGCCGATGAAAAGGAGTTCCGAACTGCAATCAATCGCATACAGCCCTTCGATAATGAGCATACAGCTCCCATCATTGGTGTCACTGGAACTGGTGGAGCGGGAAAATCCAGCCTACTCGATGAATTGATGCTCCGCATCATGCGCGATAAAACAGGGACACGTATCTGTTTGCTCTGCATCGATCCGACAAAGAAGCGAACTGGAGGCGCGCTGCTGGGGGATAGGATTCGTATGAACAGTCTTTCAAATCCGAATCTATTCATGCGATCAATTGCTAGTCGTGGAAGTGGAATGGAAGTCAGCACAAACCTCGATCGTGCCATAGAAGTGGCTCAACATGCTGGTTTCGATCTCATCTTCTGTGAGACTAGTGGAATCGGGCAAGGAAGTGATGCCATCACGCAGGTAGCTGACATTTCGATGTATGTCATGACTGCTGAATTCGGTGCTCAGACTCAACTCGAAAAGATAGAGATGCTTGACTCTGCAGATCTGATTGTCCTCAATAAAGCAGAAAAGATTGGTTCAGAAGATGCACTGAAAGCGATTCGCAAGCAGGTTCGCAGAAATAGAAACGACTTTGGGGGTAATGAGTTCGAACTTCCAGTTGTTGCCACCATAGCCAGTCAGTTCGCCAACGCAGGGGTTGACAACTGTTGGATGCGTCTGGCTCACTTACTTGATGAGCATATTGGAAAACCAGCATGGATAGCAAGAACACCTGATGCTGATGCTGCAGAACATATCGGAATCATCCACCCCAACCGCGTTCACTACCTCGCAGAGATTGCAGCAACGGTGCGGGACCACCACAACATCACGATCATCGAAGCCGAAAAACTCCGCACTCGACAAGCCCTCTACAGAGCCTCGGACCACGCCAAAGGTGAAGGGGAGATGGAACTCGCCGCGAATCTTGAGCGGCAGGCCTTAAAGATCGAGAAAGAACTCAATGATGGAATCATCGAGATGATGGAGGAACACCGTTCCATTGCAGATGATTACCGTACAGGGACCTTCACCTACACCGTTCGCGACCGGGCGATCGCTGTTGATACCACAACAACAAGCCTTGCTGGTTCATCCATCCCCCGTATCGGATTGCCACGATTCAATGAGGATGGATCCCTGCACACTTGGTTGCGCAGCGAGAATCTACCTGGGCACTTCCCCTTTACCGCTGGAGTCTACCCCTTCAAGCGGTCAGATGAAGCACCAACTCGGATGTTCGCCGGCGAAGGTCCACCTGAACGTACGAATCAAAGATTCCACTACCTTTCAGAAAACCAAGACTACGCTCGTCTCTCAACAGCGTTCGATTCTGTCACTCTATACGGGCGCGACCCAGACTTGAGGCCCGACATCTACGGAAAGGTAGGGAATTCAGGAGTAAGTATCGCTACACTCGATGATGCAAAGCGGCTGTATTCGGGCTTCGACCTGTGCGATGCTAACACGAGTGTCAGCATGACAATCAATGGACCGGCACCTATTGTTCTCGCCTTCTTCCTCAATGCAGCAATCGATCAACAGGTTGAGAAACGGCTCAAGGAAGATGGACGATGGGATGAGGAAGCTATCACTGCGATGCGCACCTCTGAACCTTACAGCGGAGAATTGCCACAGAGCCATGGAGGACTGGGACTGGGGACAGTGGGTATTGATGTCCGCGAACTGCTCGACGTGGACGAATACAAGGTCATCGAAGCATACACACTGCAGCAGGTACGCGGAACTGTGCAGGCTGACATCCTCAAGGAGGATCAAGCGCAGAACACCTGTATATTCTCAACAGATTTTGCATTGAAACTCATGGGCGACGTGCAGCAATACTACATTGACAACGGTGTGCGCAATCACTATTCTGTGAGCATTTCCGGCTACCACATAGCAGAAGCTGGAGCAAATCCCATCACACAACTGGCGCTGACTCTTGCTAATGGATTCACCTATGTTGAGTACTATCTCAGTCGGGGAATGGAGATTGATGACTTCGCTCCGAATCTATCGTTCTTCTTCAGCAATGGGCTCGACCCAGAATATACTGTCATAGGTCGTGTCGCTCGACGCATATGGGCCATCGCTATGCGCGATCTGTACGGAGCGGATGAGCGCAGTCAGAAATTGAAGTACCACATTCAGACATCGGGACGATCCTTGCATGCACAGGAGATTGACTTCAACGATATTCGAACAACTCTACAAGCACTGCTCGCTATTCAAGACCACGCAAATTCACTACATACAAATGCCTATGACGAAGCCGTCACAACTCCAACAAGAGAAAGTGTTCGACGAGCTCTTGCCATCCAACTCATCATCAACAAGGAATCTGGTTGGACTTCGACCGAGAATCCCCTGCAAGGCTCGTTCATCGTCGATGAACTCACCGGACTGGTCGAGCAGGCGGTTCTAGAGGAATTCGAAGCTTTGTCCAGAAGGGGTGGCGTGCTTGGTGCAATGGAAACGATGTACCAGCGTGCCAAGATTCAGGATGAATCAATCCACTATGAACAACTCAAGCACTCTGGAGAGCATGCAATTATCGGAGTGAACACCTTCCTTGATTCATCCTCTGAAATGGTTGATGAGGAATTCGAGATGGAACTTGCCAGAGCAACGCCGGAAGAGAAGAGAATGTGTCTCGACCGCCTTACAGCACAACATCACCATTTTGATGAACTTGGCAGAACAAAACCAGCTCTTGAATCCCTCAAGGAGGTCGCCCGCAGTGGAGAGAACATCTTCGGCGAACTGATGCAAACGGTCAGAGTTGCCTCACTGGGGCAGATCACATCAGCGTTGTTCGAGGTCGGTGGTTGCTATCGTCGAAACATGTGAACAAATCCGAACAACGGCATTGCTTGTGGCACTTGTCCTCCTTGCACTTTCTTCAGGTTGCCTTGGGGGTGACGAAGAGAATGAGCTTGTAACAATATATGCTACTCCTGCCTTAATTCTCGATGAAGTCGAGTTGATTCTTGAGCCAGGACGACACGTCGAGATATCCGGAGTGGTCGCACCGATAGTGGATGAAACGTGTGTGGTCAACCTGACATCAACTGAAACCAGCCTCGGTCTTGATTCGGAGGTCCAGACTGATGGGCGATTCAGCATCGCAGTGGATGGACTCATCGAAGCGGCTGAGATCATGGTACTGGTGAAATGTAGCAGGACAGGCGACCTTGAGTCACAGACGGTGCTATGCATCGTTTATTCAAATGACTCTGTGACACAGACAAACGGACTAGACCGACTCGGTGAAGCACTGATCTTCATCAACTGGGTTGATGAAATTGATGAAGGAATATTCACACCTCCATCCGTATCTGGTTCTGCTACCTTCCAGTCAGAATCAATCTCATTCCAGGTGTCTTGGACCTCAAATCCTGCAAGAGTGAATTGGTCATGGGATATCTCTGATGTTGGTGCATTCGAACGTATTGCTGTCGGAGATGAACGATCAACCAAAATCACGCGAATAGATGATGGGGATGCACTCAGAAATTTGACCAAGCATCCTGCTTCACTCGATATTGACCTGAGTTATGTTGAGAGTATTCGTAACACATGTGGAAATAGAACGCTTGCTGAGACCGAACTGTTACATCCATGGGGGTGTGAAAAGAACGCTGGGAACCTTTCACTGACTGTCACTGTGTCGGGGATGATAGAAGGCTTACAGAACGATGAGGCTGTGCTCACAATGATTCCAACATCGGATCGAACTCGGTATCGGACAGAGGGGGTTGGCGTGGTTCTAGATATCGTACACCATGCAGATGAGACTGTTGACGGCATCGTTCTCTGGCGACAAGGTGGAGTTCAGACCGCAAGGCTCACTATCTCATTGGGAGAAGGTCAAACTCTCTCGATTCCCGAGGATTCAATTCGAGCAGCCTTCGATTCGAAACGTGGCAATCTCTCTGCAGATAATGCCACGAACTGGACGTTACCCCTCAACATCACCTCGAATGTCACATTACAGCGCATCATGATCGAAGTCCACAGACCGCATCCAATGACAGACTGGTCAGTGGAAGTCCTCGCCAGAATCGCTCTGGGAATGAACGGTCAAGGCGAGAACGGAGGATGGTCAGCCGTATATGGTGCTGCACAACGAATCGGTGGAGGATGGGATGGAACACTACTCCTGACAGGGCCCATGGGTGCTCCAGACCGCATCCGTATTCTCATCACAGATACTTGGTCAGGAACATCAGGATGGGGGGAACCGGATGTGAATCGTAGTGGGAACAAGACGTTTGAACGCGTTGTCGAAGGAAATCAAATGGTAGGTGCTGAGATTGATCTATTCATCGAGGAAGGTGTCGAATTGTGTTGGAGATGGACTTCACCCAAAAATGGAACTGGAGACCTGCACACGCATATAGGAGATGAAAAGCCATCATATCTAGCATTCGATGGAGCAATTGGTCAGCGATGTTGGACGGCTAACGAAACCCTACCTCTCTCAATCATCTTCCGCCCGAATTCAGTCGGGGTCGACGTGTATCTAGAGGTCTGGGGTGAGGTGCAGGAGATGTTTCTATGAGTGACCAGAGGCACGAACGGCAGATACGTCTGTCAGAGGTGGGAATCGACGGACAGCGCAGAATATCTCAGGCCCGCGTTGCACTGGTGGGTTGTGGTGGACTGGCTGCAGGCTCGTTACCTGCATTGGTTGGGGCTGGCATTGGATACATTCGCTTGATTGACGATGATCTCGTTGCAGAGAGCAACCTACATCGTCAGATGTTGTTCACCGAAGAGGATCTTGGTCATCCAAAAGCAGAGGTTGCAGCGGCTTGGGCCAAAGCAAGAGATGAGAATCTAACCATCGAAGCCTGTGTCGAACATCTTGACGTTTCAAACGCTACAGACTTACTGAAAGATGTCGATATCATCATTGATGGTACAGATACACTGGCTGCTAGATGGGCTATCGATGCGGCTGCTCAACAACTTTCACTCCCTTGGTGCTTCGCTGCAATCGAACGCTGGACTGCACAAATAGCACTTCTCAACCTCAGTGAAGGTGCGAGATTAGCAGACCTCATCGCACCAGGAAGCGCTGAACCAGCACCGTGTTCTGAGATTGGAGTTTTAGGTGCGGCTGTTCAAGCAGTTGGTGCACTCCAAGCGAGTGAGATCTTGCGGCATTTGCTCGGACTCAAGGTAGCCAGTACCAATGCAATATTGATCATAGAACTTGACGCAATGATCATTCGTCGCCTTGAGATACGAGGTCGTCAAGGATCCCTCACCAATGAACCAGAAGCAGTAGACCTCAAGACTCGCACTATTTCGCCCGATGCTCTGCACAATAAAATCCTCAATGGGTGGTCACCCCGCGTCATCGACGTCATGCAAGATTCTGTCGACCTTGACAGCGTGAAACAGAGCACCGATGAAATTCTCCTTGTCTGTCCATTGGGTCTGCGTTCGATGCGAGTAGCAGCACAATGGCTTGCTCGTGGGCTTAACGCAGAAAGGGTGTTTATCCTCGAAGGTGGATTCGATTCTTGGGAGATTCGAGGATTTGACCGCCATCTGATTGCTCAGTCTGAAAGCCCAGCATGATACGTGGCACAGGATTTCGGTGTCTCCCAGACGTGCATCGCAGACAACCACATCTTGTTCCCATAGGCTGAACTGATGTGAGGGGCGACCTGCTCGAAAGCCCAACGTGCAAGATTCTCGGCTGTCGGAATAAATGGGACAATAACGGTATGATGGTCGGGCCCCATCGCATCCAACGCTCGCAAGGTTTTCTCATCACCTTCCCAAACTACGAATGCATGGTCAATAATATCATGGACGTGTTCTTTGAGAATACGACTGATGTCAGAGAAATCAATGACCATGCCTTCTTCAGATACACCTGATTCAGTCACGGTTTCACCGCGAACCTCGACCTCCCACCTGTATCGATGACCGTGCAGATTGCAGCACTTCATCTTGTGATTAGGAATTCGATGGCCTGTATCTGTCTCAACCCATCTACGAATAGCCATATCTGCGCCACGGCCTTCACCTCTCACGGAACGCTGATGGGTCATGGTCACATCAACATGATGGGCCATGATGTGATAATCTTGGAATTGAAGAAAACACATGACTTAGAGGCAAACGGCATCCTCCTCACGCGAACCAGACTTGATATGACTCCTGAACCTCATTCCATCTGTTCAGATGATGAATGAATAACTCCAGATCCGCTCAACACTTCTTGGTGAAAGTGTGGTCCAATGGCAATGAGAGAGGCACTACCACTTGCTCCAGCGGCAGCGTAACGTTCCAAAGTCGCAATGGGTTCGGACTGGAGAATAATGGCGCCTTCGGGGGCATCCGTCCACAGTAGGACACCACCTGATGCTCTCAGCAGAGCTGCACCTGCTGCTAAATCCCAAGGGAAAGGCGCCCAACCCATTGTAGCAAAGACGTAACCGGCTTTTGCACCATGGGCGACCGCGGCCATCTCGAGCACGCATCCATCGGGCTCATGTCCAATGTCAAGACCGGATAGAATCCATCGCTCCGCATCATGTTGAACATCCCTCTCAAGATCCCAGATACCGTGGATTTCTGCACCCGGCATGGACACCTGAGACGGACATAACCAGAGCTTACTGGCAGCATCACCAGCATAGGTTACTCCACGTGCCAAATCATGAACGACGCCAGCCACTGCTCCTTCAGAAGACCAGAATCCAACGGATATCGAACATCCTGGTCGCTCCTCGGCGAACATCCTCGTACCATCTATGGGATCTATCACCCATGCCATCTCGCTAGGAGAATCACCACCCCAACCCTCTTCTTCGCCGAAGATCGAGCCATGAGGGTCTAATTCTGCAAGGATGGTTCGAAGCGCTCGTTCGACCACAATATCCACATTGGTGACTATGGAACCATCTGATTTCTTCCACACATCTAATCCTCTACTTCGTTGATCAAGAGCCTGTGACGCAATACGTTCGACTTTTGGAATTAGGGCATTCAAGATCAAAAGGCGCTCAGTTCCTGACGTCATCAAACTAGATTCACTCATCGTTGACACCCCGAGCACCAGAATGTGCTGCGACCATGTTGTACAATCCTCTGCACTCGACCATTACAACCTGGAGTAGAACATGACTCCCCTTCGCGATCATAAACTCTGAATTCAATCGGGAAGAGGCCCTCTTGTCCATCAAGGGAAGCAAAATCACGCAATGTCGAACCACCAACATCGATAGCTCTCTCAAGGATGGCAGACACAGAAGAGAGCAATGATTCCAGGCGTCCGGTAGGTGCACCGTCCTTTCTCACCAGTGTACTCACCTTTCGCCTCGGCGAGATTCCTGCCAAATGAAGGGCTTCACAGGCGTAGATATTTCCCACTCCGGCAATGATTCGTTGATCGAGCAAAGCAGACTTTGCCGCAATACGCCGCCCCTGAAGACTGGCTGCCAAAGTATTCACATCAAAGCCAGATTTGGTAGGATCGGGGCCAAGCGTCGAGAGATTCCTGTGGGACATCACATCAGTGGTAGCGATGATATCCATACTCCCAAATCTTCGGGGGTCTGTGTAGACAAGACGTCGACCATCTTCCAGATTAATCTGGACGTGGTCATGTCGGCCACCTCCGACATCCACATCGTCGCGCCCATACAAGGAGAAGCGCCCACTCATACCAAGATGAACCATCCAAGTATCACCTGAGTCAAGGTTGAACAGCAGATGCTTTCCAAGGCGGTCGAACTCAATGAGAGTACATCCACTGAGTCGTTCAGGAAGTATATGAGGAATCGTCCATCTGAGATCTGATCGACGGACATCCACTGCGGTAATGGTCGCACCTTCCAATCGTGAGGCAAGGGCACGACGAACTGTTTCCACCTCTGGAAGCTCGGGCATATTACGAGACCTTCTGAGCAACGAAGAGACGATGTTCACGTTGATGGGGAGCCAAATCAAGGACATCGAGAACATCAAGCCCATGTTCACTCAGCGTGGCAAGGGCGGCGTTCACAGCATCAGTCGTTGTCTTACCACCACGTTCAGAGGCCAGTTTCAAAGAGAGCAAAGCCCAACCTCCTATCTGAAGAAAGCGAGTCGAACGTGCAAAAATGTCGGCTTGACCTGAAGTGGATACGTCCTGCACGAGGTGAGTCGCAGGTTCATCAAGAGCCATCGCCATCCACCTCGACTCACGCACATCTCCTAAGATTGGTAAAATACCTTGGCGGGTTGCAGCCATCTGCCGCAGGTCTCTCAGACAGCGAGCTGAGATGTCGATGGCGATGATACGTCCTGAATCATCACCATTCTGCATCAAATCGTGAAGATGGGAGACTGTCCGACCATGCCCAGCTCCAAGATAGAGAACCGTGGAAGTATGATTGGGCAACCACTCCACCTCACCTTGAGTGGTGATGAGACCTGCTGCAAGTTTAGACCGACGAGGGTCCCATGCTCGATGAATACCTGTGCGCAGTCTGCGAGTCGTCTCAAAAATCATCGAACCACTGCCTTCTGCTTTCATAGTCCACGGCCGGCCTCGCATCATCGCCAATCGGGGATGTTCAACCACTGACCTCTGATGACGACTCATTATGAACGACCCCCCGCTATGCGAATTGCATCAACCTTCGAACTGATCATCGCCACATCGGCATCACCCCATGGAGTTCCTCCAAAGGCATCGAGACGAGCTGCTATTGAAAGACGGCCTGCAAGCATGCGCGCCACTCGACCACGGACAGCCTTAGGAGAAGCGTGTACCCAAGGATGACTGAACAGAATGGAACCATGCTTTGGTGTGGGTCTGCCATGTTCAAGTGCGAGGAAGAAGGAACGTTCAGCACCAAGCATCTGGATTGCCCCGCTAGAGAGACGTGACAGGCGGTCCAAGCCATGGGCTGCAACAATCAACCGAGCAGATAATACTGGACCAATCACATTGGATAGACTCGGGGCTCGTTCTTTGGCAAGAGAGCGAACCTCATCAAGAATCGATGCTGATGTCACCTCCATCCCTCCGATCATTTCGGAAAGGGACTTGATGCCATCAATGGCTACTTCAGCATCTGGGGCATCTCCAGATTCTAGATCAAGGGATTCTGCGATAGCCCCAAGATCTCCTTCAGCTCGTACCGCTGCAATGATGCGACCTCGGTCCATCTGCACATCCAGAGCGGGCAACAGAGACCCTATCCACTCAACAAGACGATGTCTCAAGACCTCAAGGGATTCATGCATCTCATCGTAAGCAGCAAGACGGTGTTCAAGCGAGCGATCGGGTTCAAGGGCGGAGGCTCGCAATGAGGCATCAACGATGGTAAGTGCCGCGGCGTCCCGCATTTTCGCCCACGACGCTGGCACCTCGATGCCGATCTCGAAGGGCGGGCGGGGCACGCGTTCAATCTCAATACCGTGCTGAATGGCCAACGAGGCGGCCTCAGCGGGTGGATTTCCCAAAACAAGCCGCTCCAATCGGTCAACGACCTCTGATTGTTCCAAATCAGGTGGGACTGAGCACTCGGCCACTTGATTCTCTGAAAGGAGTGCTGCTCCGCACCAGGTCCACCCAACAACGACGGTCACGGTCGCGCTAAAGGGCATCTGATTATCAGAGCGCCGCCACCATGACCGACGAGATTAATATGCCAGTACCCAACCGCCGGGCAGTACGCATGGGAGCGGTGGTCGATTGTTCTGTCCAATATGTAGTTCGTTAGCCTTCATAGGAAAGAATCAGATTCTAGAGTGCAGCAATCCAGATTGTGCCTATGAAGGGCCTGCTGACCCAAAGGTTGCCTCAATATCGTCAACCACCAAAGCAAAGCGCCGTGAATTTGAGACTGTTGAAGCGGGTCCTGTACTTGGCGTTCTAACGAAGGATGATCATATCTGTCCGAGGTGCGAAAAGATGGAGGTTTTTGTTGAACTCAGGCAAACTCGGGCTTCAGATGAACCAGAGACACGAATATGCACTTGTGCTGAGTGCAGCCACAAGTGGCGAGAATACTGACCAAGAACATTATGAGCCGTACACTCAACACCCCCCGAAGGGATTGCTCGTGAAGGTCATCGCAGAGCCGGAACTGCTCAGATTCGTAGTGGATGTCCTCCGCAATATTGTGGACGAAGTTCTACTCAAATTCGATGAAGAAAGGTTGACGATTTCGTCAGTTGATGCATCAGTCGCTGCGATGGCTCACATCGTTATTGACCAAGAAGCGTTCGAGGCTTTTGAGGTAGAGGAACCCATCACTATTGGAGTGCGGCTGGAACACTTGAAGGAGGTAAGTTCACTCAGCGGGTATGACGAATCGATGGTCACCTTAACCCACGACCCAGCAGTCGGCCTGTTCAATATGGCTGTTGGCAGCCTTCTGCGCAAGACAACGCCAGTGAACGAGAACAATATCCCAAATCCACAAATTCCAAAAATTCCATCCAGCGCAACGGTCGCCCTGAACGGCAAACAATTGGCCCATGCCATGAAAGCCGTCTCCCTCGTATCTGACAATGTTGAGATCACGGTCAAAGAGAATGAGATCTCGTTTTTGGGCAACCGTGGAAACGAAGACCGCATGGAGGTAACATACTCTAGTGACGAGGTTGAGAAGATAGAGTGTGACGACGGTATGCAACGCTCAACCTACACAGTTGGTTACCTCAACGGGATGTCGAGGCAGTTGGAAACCCTACCTAATGATCTAATCTTCTCGATCTCGACCGAGGCGCCATTGAAGGTTGAATTCGTCTTCGCTGACGAAGCAGGTACTGGGCTCTTTCTGTTAGCCCCACGACAGGACCATGGCACCTACTGAGGTGCAAGTGTACATGACTCTCACGTCCCGAATTGCGTGTGTCTGCATCCCAACAATCAACGCGGCAGCGATGTTGAGAGAAGCATTGACCACTCTCAATAAGCAGGATTGGGATGGTGAAGTGGAAATATGGGTCATTGATTCCCATTCAACCGACGACACAAAGCAAGTATGCGAGGATTTTGAGGTTCTGTGGACCCTTGACGACAGTCGAACCAGAGCAGATGCGTGCAATTCCGGGATTCAGAAGATTCATTCTGCCCACCCTGAAGATGACGTAGTCATTCTATTCACAGATGATGATGCTTTGTTACCCAAAGATTGGATCTCCTCACATCTCAAGTGGTACGGCCGAGATGATGTGGCCGGAGTAGGGGGGCAGAATTGGGCACCCAGAGATGATCCATGGTCAGCGCGTTGTGCAGATGTCGTGATTGGGGCACGATGGATTACAAGCGGCACACGTTATGGAGTGGTTCCAGCAGGCGAATTGACACAGGTCGAACACAATCCTGGAGTGAATGCATCGTATCGGCTCACAGCTCTGATAGATGTCGGAGGATTCGCAACCGGATCCATCGGGGCCGAAGACGTAGAATTGGATGCACGATTACGTGATGCGGGACATCAACTCTGGTTTGATCCCACCATCACTGTTGGTCACAGACGGCGCACAACACGACCTTTCTACAAGCAGATGATGAATTACGGAAAAGTGAGGTGGATACTAGGAGAACGTCGACCGGACGTAAGAACTCCCACTCACCATCTGATCGCATGGTTCCCGACCCTGACTCATACTCTCCTTGGGGTGATGCTATTGTCACTCACCCTGATCATCACCGATGCGGCTCATTTCATGACCTCAACCATGGCTGCTCACACTCTTTTCATCTCATGCTTAGCGATGATTGGATTGTATGTTGCCCTGTGTTGGACGGGTTCTGCACTTGGGAACAGTCCTCGACGGACACTCAGCACCGTTCTTGCAGCACCTCTATTCGCATTCGTTGCCCATTATGGATATGGTGCTGGAGTACAGAAGGGAAAGCGACATGTTCATCGACATGGGGGAGCGGCTGGAATCGGAAAGCAGATTGATGATCGAACTCGTGATGAATAAAGCGATCATCTTCCTTGAATAAGCCCCAGCATCTCAGTCAAGATTCTGCACTCATCATGATGCCCCAATACCATAAGAATCGTGCCTTTTGTGATCTTATGCTGCTGCGATGGATTTGGAACAATATCCCAACCACCATTATTGGGCACACCAATGGCAATGAGAAGAGGGCCGCCTTTAGTGAGCAGATCGACTCGCAGAGCCTCAATGGTCATCCCTTCTGCTGTCGAACCATCACCGACTGTAAATTGCTGGATGTCATGGCCAGAAATGCTGCTGGAAACATCATCGAGAAGAAGAGCAACTTCGGGCTCGAAGGCTGCAGACGCAACTAAGCGCCCCCCTAGTTCGAATGGTGAAGCAACATAGGTCACTCCCGAAGCATCGAAGGTACGACGCATCTCAGGCTGCCGAACATAGACGATGACGCGCATATCTGGATGTTCATTGTGTATGTTCAGACTCGTGATCAGGTTGATTGTGTCATCCTCAGAGGCTATGATCACTGTTTGTGCGGCCGGCAGATTGGCTCGCTTCATGACATTCCCTGTGGTCATATCACCATGGGTCACGAATAGGGTGCCCTCCAGATGTTCAACTGATTGGCGAACTTTCTGAATCATATCCTCCTCCTCACAGACGACAGAGACCGCACGTCCAGAAGCAATCAATTCAGGAACACAGACGCGTGAGATATTACTCCACCCACAAACAATGACGTGGTCTTCCATACTATTTCCAGTCATACCCTGTTCCCTCAGAATGGAATATTCCCGCATCGCGTCCTGGATATTGGTCAGGACAACCGCGATGAACACGACGGTGGCTAAAATGTAGCCGCTCGCTAAGAGGCGACCCCAACCACTTACCGGGTGTGTGTCACCATAGCCAACCGTAGAAAGTGTGACCAGAGACCACCAAAGAGCATCTTGAATAGTAGTGATCTTCGAACCTTCTAAGCCACTCTCAATCACCCAGATAGTGACTGTAACACCGACATAGAGAGTCAGAAAAAGAGTGATTGGGCGGGCGATGCGCTGAGAAATGAGACTTCTGGCATCCAGACCCGTCATGAGTCCACGCCCCGGTCTTGCCCGCATGGCCAGCCACTCCCCCGCCCCTTGTTCAAGTGACGTGGGTATGATTTCTTCGGCAGAAAATCAATCTCACTGACGAATGACCTCATAGGTAAGATGAACCGCTATGAAAAGAAATGGAGCATGGCCAAGGATAGAGGATTCATTCATTATTCATACTCGTCATATCGCCGGTTTGAATGAGCCACTGACTTGCATATACGCCCTCAGTAGCAATCAAGCCGTCATGCTTCCCTCGCTCAACAACCGCCCCATCAACCATTGCCAATATCTCATCAGCATTTCGAATTGTTGACAATCGATGGGCGACAGCAATCGTGGCTCTTTCATCACCACTCGCCAGCAGGTTCTCTTGGATGCGGCGCTCGGTCTCAGCATCAAGAGCACTGCTGGCCTCATCAAGAACAAGGAGACTCGGGGATTTGAGCAGAGCACGGGCAAGACTGATACGAGCTCGTTGACCTCCTGAGAGTTTCGTCCCCCTATCACCGACCATCGTATCCATACCCTCTTCGAACTTCTGTACGAATTCCAGTGCTCCCGCCATCTCGAGAGCCCGCGTGATGGCTGATTTATCAGCCTCTTGATTGTAAAGAACATTCTCACGAACAGAGCCATGGAAGAGGAACGGTTCCTGACCAACAAAGCCGATTTCCTCTCGCACTGAATCAAGAGAGAGGGAACCGAGAGGAGTATTATTGATCAGAATCTCACCTTTATCAGGTGTGTAATAGCGCATCAAGAGTTTCAAGATGGTTGTTTTTCCAGCACCAGTATGTCCCATGACCCCTAAGAACTGACCTGCCTCAACACTGAATGTGATTCCTGAGAGCACTTTCATAGAAGTTCCAGGATACGTGAAATGGACATCTTTGAACTGGATGCTCCGGATAGCTCCACCTAACGGCTCGGCATCGGGCTGGTCGATGATAGTTGGCTCCAAATCAACTGCTGCAAACACGCGTCGGGCTGCTGCCTCGCCTCTCTGAAGTTGATTGACGAGCATTCCGAAGATGAACATGGGCATGGTCATCCGTGTCGAAATGAGAAGAAAAGTAACAAGTTCACCAAACGTAATCTCTCCGCTACGGGCAAGCCATCCACCTGCAGTAACTAGTAAGCCAAAAGCAAGACCTGAAACAACATATATGCCTGGAATGAAGCGATTGCGATCACGACTTGCACCAATGGCCTGTTCACGATAGTCTGCTGATTCATTGTCAACTCTCTCGGCCTCCCAAGATTGTGCGTTATATGCTTGAACAACTGAAATTCCAGATATAAGATTCTCAAGAACCGAAACGATGCCACCTGTCGATTCTCTCTGCTTTCGATAACGACCTTGAACACGTGTCGTAAACCAATAGACAAGTGGGACGATGAATAAAATCGGACCGAAGACAACAACTGCTAATTTCCATGACATCATCATCATAATCGCAAAAGCGAAGCCAAATGTTACGAAGATGCGGATGATTGAAGTTGATGAATCTGAGACGACATCTTCGAGTTGATTGACATCACTGGAAAGCACAGACATGATTTGTCCTGTTTGACGCATATCGTAGTATGAGACTTCCATGGCAATCAAAGAACGAGTCGCATCCATTCGCAGGTCATGCTGAATCTTGTAACCGAGTGTCTGCCACGAATATTCCGAAATGCCTTGGAAGATGGCGAGCATACAAAATGAGAGGAATATCAAGAGTCCATAGCCGATTGCTGGATCGCTTGTCAATGTCACAAAGTCACGTACTAGTTGGACTCCTACGAGTTTATCACCTGTGTAATAATCCACGGCCCAGCCGATTGCAACGAAAGGAAGAAGATCTGAAGCACGTGCACAAGCATTGGAAAGAAAACCTGTGACTAAACGACCGGGATAGCGAGTAGCATATGGAATAACGCGCCAAATCTGGCGTCCAAGAACGGTTGTTCCATCATCACCATCTGGATCCATCAATCCCTTTTCCGATGCCTGCTCAGTCCCGTGACTGTTGCTGGACATGTCTGTGGGCAGTGAATGAGACGTTTGAACCCTCGCCGATTCACATGGCCATTGAACTGTGAATTCATTCGTTTTGACCAGTCGCCCGAGAAAGAGCAAATGCAACTCGGGGGATGCTCGCTTCAGGTATAGCACAAAGACCTATTCTGACGCCTTTGTCAAGTGGTACGAGAAACACGGAATTCTCTGCAACTTCTGCTGCCACTGCCTCAGGATTATCACACGGGTACCACGCAAAGTAACCATCGTGGCTCGGAAAGAGGGCAACTCCTGAAGCGCGACATTGATCGATCAAAAGGGCTCGGCGACGGTCGAGGAGTTCCTTCGCCTTCACCACCGAAGCGAGCCATTCTTCCTCAAGAACTGAGGCATGCAGGTCGATGAGGGCAGACTGCGGAAGACGAGGTGTACCTGACCACGTACCTCGACCTGTGTGTAACCAGACGGTTTCCAACTTTTCATGTATCTCGGGTTCCGGATGAAAGGTAACAAGTGCCCCCAATCTCATCCCGTAGATGGTATGTGATTTGGAGCACGAGACTGCAACTGCGACGAGAAGATTGGTAGGCCAATTCTCTGCACTACCAAACGTACCTGCCCAACCGCATGGTTCACCGGAATAGCGAGCATAAGCGGCATCGATCAGGAGAGTAAAACCAACACTAGGGTGATTCAAAGCTGCACCCACCACTGAATCAAACAGTGTTCGGCGGTCGTGAGACTGTAGTGAAAGGCCAGTCGGGTTGTGTGCAGGATCATTGAGCCACATGAGCACAGATTCTTGATCGCGGGCAAGAGAGGCCAACGAAGAGGATAGATATTCGCTGTCAACGAAGCGGCCCTCTGACGCTGAAGATCCAATAAGCGGCCAAGTCGCAATACGCAGACCATTCTCGTCAAGGATGGTTCGGTATGGGCCCCAATGACATTCACGCAGCAGGACTGCATCTCCTGGGGTGGCAAGATTAGCTGCCGAGAGATACAAGGCTCCGCATCCTCCTGGTGTAACGAATGCCCGCGGATGAAGATGGACCAAACCACCTCTGTGCTGACCAATAGCAAGGTCGATGGCAAGTTCCCTGAATGCAGGCAAACCCCGTAGAGGTGCATAAGCAGAAGTATCTACTGCAGATTGGCGGTAAATGGCCGATAGGACTGATTCATGAATGAATAACTCGCCAGAATCATCGAGGAGAGCACCTACGGTTCCATTCACTGCATCTACACCTGCTGCGACGGCAGAGCGATAGCGAGAGAGCCAAGAAAAAATCACATCATCACCGCCCTTAAGCTCGGCCGCTTGATTGAGCCAAGGAAGTGGTGTTTCTCTATCCACCATCAGTGCACCTGAGCCGAGACACTCCATCACCCTGTCGCAACGCTAGAAACTAGTCTCTTCAAACCAGATGAGTAAATTCGATGCAGGCGCCGGGATTTGAACCCGGGACATGAGGTTGGAAACCTCAGATGATAACCCCTTCACCACGCCTGCTGCTGCTGGCCACCCGACACATCGCTATATCGGATTCGGCTCAATCAAAGCGACAGCGACTATGAGAGAACCATTGGAACGGTAATCCTCCCAATTTATCACATGTGCAGTGAGAGCAGGATTCTGAATTTGAACCACTTTACTGAATGGGTCGGTACCAAGATCATTCACAAGAGGGATCATAGCAGGGACAAGTCTCATCCCAAGACCACAGGCTTTCTGAATCGCTTCTTTTGCAGTCCAGACACGATTGATGATTTCAGGTTCATCTGCTGAGTGACCCAGAACCTCGACCTCAGCCTGAGCCATGATCTCATGCTTCAATCCAGAATGGCGTACTGCATGCCTTGGCTCAGCATCAATGCCAACCGGAGAGGTGCATACTGCAACAAGAGCGATCCCGTTTGTATGACTGATGCTGATGAAAGGTGGGTTATCATCTGTCCAGCCAACGAGATGAGGGGCTCGGTGGTCATCTCTTCTGATACTGAGAAAAGGCAAAGGATCTGGCAGCCATTGCTGTAAAACTCGTAGAAGGAGATGTCGGCCAGTGACATGCTCTGCACGACGACGAAGCACGCGGAATCGGTTGACTTCAGCCGCCTCAACAAAGGTATGGTCAAGCATTCCCTCTACAAGATTCTCGGGAACAACGTCACATCTCCCGATCAAGCAACGGAAAGTAGGGTCTCTGCTAAAGGCAAGAGGGGGAGAACACTCCTCCACGGCAAAGCCACAAAGGTCCACCATCAGAGCGCCAACCGGTTCGGCAATTCGGTGAAATGACGCAATCTAACTCCTTCAGCGGCATAGACCACGCGTCCGCCAGCGTCAACTGCAATCGCGTCATGTAACACATCATGCTCTTCGATAGCAGTACGAAGAACATGCACAATCAGGGGGGACGATTCAGTGGGTTGGGCATGACAGATCCAAGCACGTTCAACTCCAACTGGAAGGCAAGACCAACCATCATGAGCCATTGAAAGAAGACCTGCACCTTGGAAGATTGCTTCAAGAGTAAATGGTTGAGTCAACATTGGGCGTTCACTGACCTGCTCTGCAAAGGGAGAGGGGCGATCTGCACGACGAGTCATCTCAAGAGACAAGCGAGATGACGTTGAACAAAGAACTCGGCCAACCACTTGGAAAGATGGTCCGTGGAACATCAGACCTTCTGAGTAGAAAGGAATCCCGCCCTCTGCTGAATCTCCAACCTGCTCGGTTCCAACCGCTTCAACGATACGTTGCACGGCATCTTGATCAATCGGAACACTACGAATCAAGCCCTTATGATGTGAGATTGGCTTATCCATTACCGCACCCGATTTGGAAACCAGACGCGATTCGATGGTCGTCATTGCTGCATCATCTGCAATAGGAGTGGCACTCACCTCAATCGGTTTCGTTGCATTGATCAGTTTGATCGCCAGACCGAATTCAGCATCCTCTACCGAGGTCACCGCATCTGTAGTAAGAACACAAGTCGCCATTTGAGCCATAGATTCAATGGCAAAGACGCCAGGCATCACTGGCTGACCATCAATAGCATGATCAGAGAGATATTGATGCACTCCCGTATCAAGCAGAACCTCCCCCGACATTCGCTCCGGTGTTCTATCAATCATGCGTGAAATCATGTGGGCTCGAGGCAAGGGTGGAATGCCATGCCGGCGAATGGCGACATCTTGATCCATCATTCCAAGACGACCACAGATAGCAAGACGGCCACTGGCCCCTGAACGGAAGGCGTGAACAAATAGTTCGACACCTGCATCAAGATCAAGCATCTCAAGACCTGCCTCCTCAAAGACTCGCTCAATCGAGCCCCTGGTTGCCATCCCAGCACCGCGCCATCCTGTCCAAGCCAAAGAAAGGCCACCGTCAGAGGAAAGATTCTCCATGGCTTGGTCAAGCGCTCTATTCGCCGCACTGTAATCAGTCTGCCCGGCATTGAACATCCTTCCAGCCACAGAAGAGAAGCAGACGATGCGAGTCGCCGATGGTGCTGCAGAGATTAGAGAGGCAAGACCATCCAATTTAATCCGAACCACATTGTCAAAGGTGACGTGTGATTTTTCGTGCAAGAGTCTGCTCTCCTCTATTCCTGCACCATGTATGATTGCCTTCACTGCATTCTTCCCAGTGATTTGATTTTCGACAAAATCAGTAACCGCTTCAGCATCTGTCACATCAACTGACCCGTATACCGCATCATGGCCATACGACCGAAGGTCTGTCAGAGTACGATGGATATCGAAGCTACGGGCAAACGGGCGCCACGCCTCATTCCACTCCACAATAGTCACCTTACCGGAATCGGAATCATCGATGAGTTGCTGGCGAAGGGAGACGCGACGGGCTTCGATTTCATCCTCTTCCTCATCAACCCACGATGCTACTTCATCATCCAAAGGAGTTCGACCAAGAAGAGCGAAAGTGAGATGATTACCTTTCAATGCCTTCGCGAGCCCAATCGCTGAAGCTGCGGTAACACCGGAACCTCCACCGCTGATCAGCACGATATCACCATCCTCAAGGTCCCACGTGCGTTGACCAAGCAACTGAATCGGGACAAGAACGGAACGAACGAGTGAATGATCCTCAGTGATTCCTACCTCAACAGGCAGATCCTCGCGTCGCATCAGATCAACCAAGACTCGACCAAGACGACCGGGGTCAAGAAGAGTTGAAGGATGAGCATCGATAACATGACCATTGACTTCGGGATGCTCTCTCAACCATGACCCGAATAGACCAGCGGATGAAGCCATCAGGGGGTGCACGCTCTGTTCGGTCTCCGCGCCATGCTTACCATCAATGGTACCGATATTTACAACAAAGGCACCTTGACGAGTGGCCATATCCCTGTGTGCATTGAGCAGACGTACTCCCGCCATCAAAATCTTGTTTCGATGATCAGATGAATCTCCTCTTCCAGGCCAAGGCATGCCTACAAGATGCAATGGAGCTGCATGGACAATGCCAACAACGGACGGATGTGCTTCCATCTCAGAACTCAGTGTATTCCACTGACCCTCATCTGCTGGGTCAAGACGGAAGATACTGCGATCTCGTTCTGACTCGTCACGAAGTGATTGAGCAGTAGCATCAAGATAGAGATGAACGACATTCAATCCCGAAGCTTCGAAACGTTCGGAAAGAACAGGCGTCAGCCCGAATGGGTCATCGGTAACAATCACTGTCCCCTCCTCAGGAAGTTCGACTGAACCACGACCAAGGGGTATGGGCTCGGTCTCAACAGCCCAGTGTCCCATTAACGATTCAAAATCTGATGCTTCTGCAACTTTCAGAGATTCTAAATTTGAATCGGGTGGAATTTCGGGCACGGGGAGGGGTTCAGGTATCGATGTAGATTCTGATGGCGACACATCCTCATCATCATCTCCAATACGGCCTAGTAACTGTGCAGCATAGCCTACCATGTGTCCAAGAGTCGGGTGTTCTGCAAGGCTGAATGATTCATCAATGGGTAAGGATAGACGAGACCGTACCTCGGCCATGATCTCGGCCTGCTTCACAGTGTCAATGCCTAACTCGCCTTCGAGATCCTGATCGAATTCAATGAATTCTGCTGGATATCCCGTCGCTTCGACAACCACCTCAAGGAGAACCTCCCGAATATCGTCCACTGCACTACCAAGAGAAGGAATCGGTACAACTGCCTCAGGTGCATCTTCCGCCACTTCGACAACAGATGCCTCGGAGAATTCTTCGGCTACAGAGGGTGATTCAGAAACAGATGCAGGGACTGATGTGATCCCAAGGATGTTAGATGCGTAGGAAACCAAATGGTCCAGTGTAGGATGATCAGCAAGAGAAAATGATTCATCAACAGGTAGGGAAAGACGTGCTCGCACTTCGGCCATGATCTCGGCCTGCTTCACTGTGTCAATGCCTAACTCGCCTTCGAGATCCTGATCGAATTCAATGAATTCTGCTGGATATCCCGTCGCTTCGACAACCACCTCAAGGAGAACCTCCCGAATATCGTCCACTGCACTACCAAGAGA